>SDBT01011575.1_pt1 | contig 14192 bp, 8 predicted proteins | sample 2277101 | NCBI WGS metagenome assembly SDBT01 (sample SAMN10404973, study PRJNA504765) | marine sediment metagenome | isolation source: marine sediment core GS10_PC15, 103 cmbsf | place: Arctic Ocean: Southern Knipovich Ridge | collected 2010 | reverse complement strand
GCATTGTTGGGGTTGGGAATATCGGTAAAATTGTAAATAAAATGGCCCGGGGATTAGGTTTGCAGGTATTCTTAAATGATCCTCCTTTGGCACGGGAAACCGGTGATACAAAATACCGGCCGCTGGAAGAATTGATGCAGGCGGATATTATTAGTTTGCATGTACCTCTTACTTACACGGGGATTGACAAAACTTTTCATCTTTTTGATGAGCACAGACTAAAAACAATGAAGGAAGGATCTGTTTTAATTAATTGTTCAAGAGGACCCGCCGTTGATAATCAAGCCTTGAACAAGGTGTTAATCTCAGGTCACCTTAAAAGTGCGGTGTTGGATGTCTGGGAAAATGAACCGGATATTGATCAAAAACTGCTGGATCTTGTAGAAATCGGCACACCTCATATAGCCGGATATTCATTAGATGGTAAGGTGAATGGGACGTTTCAAATTTATCAGTCGGTTTGTTTACGGTTTGGTATTAAAAGTGTCTGGAAACCGGAACTGTCCCTGCCTGAACCGGGAAAAAAAACAGTTACACCTTCAAAAATCCCTCCCGGCCTGGAGCGGGGGCTGCTAAGTTTGGTACGTGAAATTTACCCGATTCGCCGTGATGATCAGAATTTGCGGGAAATATTCAAACTTTATCCGACGAATTTGGGTAGTAAATTTGACCAACTGAGAAAGGAATACCCGGTAAGGCGGGAGTTTTTTAATACAAAAGTAGTTTTGCCGCCGGAAGGTAAATATTTAGAAAAAAAATTGAAAATTCTGGGATTTCAGGTTTTTTAATTAGTTGAGCATGATAATCATAAAAAATCCATAATATGTCACTAACTAAGGAGGAAACGATCGTCACAGAAATTAGGTCGCGGTGATGCTGCGAATGCGGTTTCTGTGACATTACCCCCAATGACCGAGAATGTTACAAAAATCCATACTTTTCCCTTGCATTTCGAGTAAAATCAATTTATATTTTTAGTTGTTTTGCAAAATCTCTTTGACAAACATGGTGGGAGTAGCTCAATTTGGTAGAGCCCCAGGTTGTGGCCTTGGTGGTTGCGGGTTCAAGTCCCGTCTCTCACCCATCTATTTTGTTTTTGTGGTTTTGTATACAGATTGAAGAAAGTGGCATTCCAAAAGTCCCCATCGTCTAGTGGCCCAGGACTCAGGATTTTCATTCCTGCAACAGGGGTTCGACTCCCCTTGGGGACGCTACTTCTATCTCTGTAACGGCGTGAATTTGACTATGAATTTTCAATTTCCGCCCTCTTTTTTTGCCGTTTTCCCGCCCGGAAAGTTCTATCTTGAAAATGAAAGTTTTTATAAACTCCCGCATCAAATCTAGATTAGATTCATTAAGTAAGTTTTGGAATTGAAATAGGCGCTTTGAGATCACGTGGGGGGGGATATACTCTATCCGAGGCTGTTTTTCTCTTGTTACAAAGCCTGAAAATTGATATTATTTGATTTTCGGGAGGCCTTGTGTTTTCATTACTCACTTTTCTAATCAGGAACTGTTTTGCTTGTTTAAGTCCAAGAGTGAGTTGTTAATTCAAATTAGTTTACAAAAGAAGCGATTAAAATTCCACCATACAGATCGGATCATTTTTTCCATTTTTAATAGAATTGGCCATATCAAAGGATCAATCTCAATTGTCAAACCAGAGACAGTGTTGAGACGGCAGCAACATTTGATCAGACGTTTCTGGACATTTAAAAGTAAGAAACAAATTGGGAGACCTCCAGTTTGTAAAAAAATTAAACAGCTCATTCTGACTATGAAAAACGATAATCTCTATTGGGGCTATAAAAAGATTCAGGGAGAGTTAGTAAAGTTAGGTATAAACCTTGATCAAAAGACAATTCGAAATATATTAGCTTGTCAGCTCTGGAGGGGAAAGTCAAACATTCACTAACTTGGAATCAGTTTTTAAGACAGCAGATTCATTCAATATATGCTATGGATTTTTTCACCATTGACACAGTTATGAACCAGAGGTACTATGTATATTTTATTATCTCCCACAAAACTCGAGAGATCGTTCATCTGGCGATGACTCAAAATCCTAGTAGAGAATTTGTCAGACAACAATTGATTGAATTTGAACAGAAGCTGAATCAAATAGTCTATATGATTTATGATCATGCACCACAATTCAATCTTGATTACATTTCTTATGGAATTAATGGAATAAAGACATCCATACAAGCACCCAACATGAATGCGATTGCCGAACGTTTTGTTGGTTCAGTAAGAAGGGAAGCATTGGATTATTTTCTACTTTTCACTGAAAAACAAATTATAAACATTCTGAAAAAATATATCGAGTAACTGATTCAAAGCGGCCACATCAAGGGATAGCTCAGCGGATTCCTATAGGATATAAACCACAGATCTATGGAAGAGTGTTAAAATTACGCTGCTTGGTGGTTTGTTTAACCATTATTTTAGGTGTGCCGCATGACGGATAGAGTTTATCCCCCCCACGCGCCCTTATACCGTTTTACAATCATTTTAAATTCGAGTCTTGAAAAAATGTGTAGCAATTGTCTGAAAATTGTGTTATGATGTAACATGGTCTGATAACCTCCTGTTTTATAATATAAACATTTTGAGGCTTATCAGGTCATTATTATTTGTTTTTTTTTAGCTTAACAAGACACTAATGATATTTGTATTTCTTTGCCACAATGAAAGTATTATTCCGTCTCATCGTAAAACACTTGCCTTTTTTAATATTTTTACCTATTTTTCTAGAAAAATTGAATGCCAAATGAATATTCTATTTCGTTAGTTAGCACGAATGCATTATCGTGCTTAGTTAAAAACTGGAGTGTTAGGATCTGACTGGTAAAAATCTATTGAAATACTATCCGTAACAGGTATCTTCAATCTTGGAGAAAGAGCTGACTTTGAGACGCAAAGAATAAGGCGTGGCGTCGGGAAGTTTCTTATAGTAACTTCATCAATAACAACTACGAACAACATATAAAAGGAGAATAAAATTATGAAGACATTGATAAAGATTTTTTTCTTGGTCATTCTTATGACCAGTGTATTCGCTCTTAGCGCAAATGCGCAACATTCTGTAATTAGGGGTAACATACTGGATGAAAATAAATTGCCGCTTCCTGGAGCCAATATTATATTGATGAGTTCATTGAATACGGATAGAGTTATTGGCACCCCCAGTGATGTTAATGGTGCATTTATTCTACGGTCGGTTCCTATTGGTAAACAAAGTATTAAAGTTACTTATATGGGATTTAAGACTGATACTGTTGAAGTAGATGTAAAGTTAAATGAGATAACTGAGATAGAGGTGATATTGAAGGCCGGTTTTGTGGAATATGGCGATGTCGTTATTGTAGGCGAGCGGTTGGCCGGACAAGCCAAAGCTTTGAACCTTCAAAGGACCAAAAATAATGTCTCGAATATCGTTTCAATCGATCAGATATCTAAATTCCCGGATTCAAATATCGGCGATGCATTGAAAAGAATCCCGGGCGTTGCCATGCAGCAAAGTCGTGGTGAGGCGTCGGTGATTATCCTCAGGGGATTGTCGCCCGAGTACACCAACGTCATGGTAAATGGAGAACGTATCGCCTCCTCGTTTGATAACAATAGGGGGGTAGCAGTGGACAATCTGCCGGCGGATATGGTGCAAACCATTGAACTTCGCAAGACCATGACGCCGGACATGGATGGCGACGCCACGGCGGGCACCGTGGATTTGATCACTCGCTCAGCTCCCCACAAGCGGACCTTTTCTCTAACCCTGAATTCAGGCCGTTATCAGATAGAAAATGAACCGGTTTTGACTGGAACGCTTGTCTTCGGAGACCGCTTCTTTGGTAACAAGTTCGGCATAATAACGAGTGTGACATTCGACAAAAAGGAATACGGCGCTCACAACCTCTTCATAGATTGGCGGCGGACTGGGCAAGACGACAGTTATTATCTGGAGGATTTCAATATCGAGCGATATCTGGTGGAAAGAACCAGGAAAAACGTTACGACTTCTTTAGATTATAAGATCAATTCGAGCTCATCTATTAAATTTAAGGGAAGTTATAGTAATAAGTTAGATAGGGAAAATCGATTTCGGCAGCGTCATCGAAACCTGGTAGTTCCAAACGCCGAAGGAGTAGTCAGCAACGTAGAGTATCGGTTTGACACGAAAGTAGGGATTGACGGTGAGCCACAGCGTAAACAGATAACGAATGTCTATTCCGCCAAACTCGAAGGGGAGCATTTACTCTGGCGTAAATTGACGCTGGACTGGTCTGGTAGTTACGGTCGGAGTGACCGGTCCTATACGGATAGAGATTTTCTCTGGGCGCAACCTAGGTTAAACGTTATACCAGATATTAGTGACCCAAGACACCCTGTTCTAAATTTCGATGGTGAGAATCCACTCGACCTAACGAAAGTCAAACTGAGGGAGTTAAGCGAGGATAGATACAGAAACGAAGAAACTGATTACCGGGCGCGTTTAAATATCGAAATTCCGATAACAGTCGGTAACCAGGGTGGGGCTATCAAATTTGGCGGTGTGGTCAAGCACAAGGTCAAAGAGGTAACAAATCTCCAAGAAATTTTTCTGCCTTTAGGAGCCAATTGGGCTAATTGGCTGAATCTCGGTCAGCACGTCACAATGGATCCGAGTCCTGGTAATTTTATGGCAGGAGATTACCGCTTTAGTTTGCCCGTGATAGAGACCACCTATGGCAGCGAGTTAGATCTGCGCGATGAGACCCTATTCACTGTAAACGTCCCTATTAGTAACTTTGGTGAGGACAATTATGATGCCATTGAAAGCGAGCAATCCGGCTACCTGATGCTTACCCAGGATCTGGGCAGAAAATTGACAGCAATCACCGGTGTTAGATTCGAAAATAGGGTGAATGAATTTGTGGGATGGGAGTTTAATCATGGCGCTAAATTAGGGGTCAATAGTTTGCGAAGTAAAGAGAATTATGTCAGTGTTATGCCTAGCCTTACACTAAAGTACGACCTAAACAAATCGACTGTGCTGAGATTTGCCTGGACAAATACCATAATCAGGCCGGATTTCAATGATCTTGCCCCTCGCAAAACTTTTAACTTTGACGATGATCGAATAAGGGAGGGTAATCCTGAGTTGGAACCTGCAAAATCGAGGAACTTTGATCTAATAGCAGAAAAGTATTTAACATCGGTTGGGCTGATTAGCCTCGGAGTTTTTCGCAAGGACATTAGAGATATGATTCTTACTGTCGAAAGACGCTTCCCCGCAGACGCACTTTTTGAGAAGTATGGTTATCTATGGGATCGTCACGTTCAACCGCAAAATGCCGGGAATGCCTGGCTTCACGGGTTTGAGTTCGCTTTTCAGCGGCGCCTGGACTTTCTGCCCGGATTCCTCGGTAACCTGAGCGGATATTTCAATTATTCACGTACCAAGTCTGAAGTGGATGGCTTAGCCATTGTCGGAAGAGAGGACGAAAAGCTCCCCATGGAGGGCACAGCAGATGAATCCTTAAATGCTTCGCTTACCTACGAAACAAAGAAGTTTGTGCTAACCGCCTCGCTCCATCATACAGGTGCGAACATCTTGTTCTACGGGGAACACTCAAGCGATTTGGACGCGTGGTACGATGCCCAAACCTTCGTTGATGTCAATGCCAGCTATCGAGTGTTCCGCATGTTCAGTATTTTCGCGGAAGGGAAGAATCTTACCAACCAGCCCCTTCGCCATTACACGGGTTCGGACCCGGATTTTACTAGAAGGGCCGAATATTACGGAAGAATTATACATATTGGATTTAAGTTCAACCTATAACATGGAACCACCAAAAGGTTATGACAATGAACCAAAACAGAGTAAGGAGAACGATTACATGAGGCAGATATCCAAAACCACTTTTTGTGACGGATTTGTGCGTAATTTCCGCTCCCCGTGAAAGCGGGGAGCGGAAAATGCAAAATGAATACGTTTGTCTTACATCTACATTTTATGTTATTTGAGAATCATAATTAAATCCTGGGAGGATAGATCCATGAAAAAGTTTAAAAATTCAAGAGTCATCGCCATTGGTCTTGCGATCCTTGGCGTGTGCTTTTTTAGTTTATTACCATCCGTGTTCGCTCAACAATCTTGCGAAGTGATTACCGTGTTTCCCCTCGGGGACACCTGGAGCTATGATGACACTGGTGCCGGCCATACTGGCCAGGCATGGACAGCATTAAGTTTTGATGATAGCGGATGGTCTAGCGGAACTGCTCCCTTTGGTTTTGGCGATCCGTGGGTCGTGACAGAAGTCGCGATTGAGAAGGGGACTTATTACTTTCGTAAAAAGTTTGACTTTAGCGGCGATGCTTCGGAGATTAAAGCATTAGTTTTGCGGGCGCTGTTTGATGACGGTATGATAGTATATTTAAATGGAACAGAAATTGTTCGGAGAGAAATGCCCATCGGACCGATTACTCCCGACCAGTTTGGCTATGAACATGAGGTCAGGAACCCTCTCGGTGAGTTTTTAGATCTGATAAACCCTGATAGCTCGGTTACAATCGTAGACAAGTTACTATCAGGTGATAATATTATGGCTGTAGAGGTTCATAACGTTTCGCTCACGAGCAGTGATGCTGGGTTCGATGCAGGTCTTTGGTACAGCAATGACTTGGAAATCGTTGCACCTCTTCCACTTGGCTCTACCTGGCGGCGGGATAATACATTCAGTGATTTAGGCACTGCGTGGCGGGAGATAGGTTACGATGACAGCGCCTGGCTTGAGGAATGCGCTCCAATCGGTATCGAAGACGACCTCCCCAACCCTGTGTGTACAGAGCTTCCAACAACGTCCCTCAACGGCTATTATTTTCGCACGACGTTTACCATTGAACATGACTTAAGCCTAATTGACAGCTTATTCGTGATTGCCCAATACGATGATGGCATCGAGATTTTCATTAACGGACAACGACTACTTCGCGGGTTTTTAGGTATAGGACTCGAGGGAGAGGTCACCTGGGATACATTTGCAGCGTTCCACGACTCCCACCCTCGGCAGGTTTTTAATGTTTCCGATCAGAAGAACCTGTTTGTTAAAGGAGAAAATCTGATGGCCCTAACCGTAAAACAGGATAGGATTACCAGTAGCGATATCTATATGGACGTTGGCGTTTCATATAGATTATGCGAGATGTCTACATCCGCACAATGGGAATCATTCCAAGTAGCTGCCTCTACTGATGATGCTGAAGAGCACCTTGATACAAACAATGGAGATGCAATTGGCGAAATCGATTTATCGAGTACGGATCTTGAATTAGGTTTCGAAAGTGGCGTTGCTGACCAACTTGTTGGTATACGGTTCACTGGTCTTACCATCGCACAAGGAGCTAAAATTGATAGCGCTTATATTCAATTCACCGTTGATGACGACAATACCGGCGCTACTAGCGTGACTATACGTGCTGAAGACACAGATAACTCAGCAACTTTTACTGCGGATGCTTTTAATATTTCATCAAGAAGCACAACCATCTTATCACAAGATTGGTCAAATATTCCCGCTTGGAGCACAATAGGAGAAAGTGGAGTTGATCAACAAACTCCTGATATAAGTGCTTTAATTCAAGCTGTTATAGACAGACCAGGTTATGCTTTGGGAAATCCAATAACCCTCATTATTAGTGGTACAGGTGAAAGAGAAGCAGAATCCTGGGATGGTAATCCAGCCGCTGCGCCAGAATTATTTATTAAAGCTGTAATAACGGCTACCAGTGTTGAAGATGAAGGTGCAAATGTTCCAATAGATTTTGCACTAAGCCAAAATTATCCTAATCCTTTCAATCCTTCAACGACAATTCAGATAAATATTGCGGCGAATCATCCCATTAATCAAAATATCAGTGTTGAGATATTTGATTTACTGGGAAGAAAAGTAAGAACACTTTTCAGTGGCACACATGCGCCAGGCACCCTGTATCTGAATTGGGATGCGACGGATGAAAAAGGCAGTGCAGTTTCATCTGGCATTTATGTTTATCGCCTGCACTCCGGTGGGACTAAAATTTCTAAAAAGCTGTTACTAACGCGGTAAACGTTCATGTCTCATGCGATTCTTTCGTGGATTCTCTCAAAGGTTTCCCGATCAAACAATCGCTTGTGGATAAAAACTTTGGTGTGTATTAAAACTTATACCGGAAGCGTTTTCTTAAATTATTAGAATAATAGTAAATGGACATTAAAGTCTTAATAAAATAAAATATATTAATAATAATAGAAAGGCAGGATTTTTATTCCAGAGCTAACTCTTATACGGGTACAAAAGCTCTGGAATTTCTTAAAAAATAGTGACTCAAAATAAGTATAAATAAGCGTTAAAAGTATCTTTTGTTATTTTTTTGATTGTGGTTTCAAGAATAACAAGTCAAGATGAACTTGCTAAAAATTTTAATGGAGCTATTATTGCAAACAGATTGAAGACTTTTGAGTTGATAGTTCAGCCCAGAATAAACTTCGTGTAAAAATGCCCAGATGGTGTATGGTAAGTTTCAATTATAAGTGACTGAACGAAAAGACTTCCTTTTTATCATTCCTGAGAAATAGGTCTGCCCGACTGCAGACTGGGAATCCATAAGTTGTGTTTATTATGGATTCCCAGTTTTTATAGGAATAACGTTTTCTGGATTTTCATTCACGCACTAAGTGGGCTTGTGCATAAATACAGTAACGTATTTTTTTTAAAAAATTAGGCAGGATAGCAGGATGAACAAGATATAAATACTCCTGTTTTATCGTGTTAATACTGTCAAAAATTAATGTTATTGTATTTATGAAATTATATACAAAGTATTAGAGTACATTTGGATTTTTTAAAACGAGAAAAATAGATTCTAATGAAAAAAAAAGAAAAAACTACACAATTGGTTTTGCGAGAGAGATGGATAAAGGACGATACAGAGTATTTCGGAGGAGTTATGAAATTTAAAATGGTCTACTATTTTTTGTTTTCAATATATTTGAGCATTCTTTCAATATTGCTAATCGGAGCAACATTACCTGTATTTGCTCAGGCAAATTCTTGGAAATGGATAGCATACGGCGATACCAGGTCAAATGATTCTATCCACAGAGATGTTTTACAATCAATGATGAATAATACCACTGATTACAAATTTATCATCAACGTGGGTGATGTTGTCAGTGATGGTGTTGTAAAGAGCCAATGGGATACATGGCAAAAAGCTTGCGATGATGTACTTGGCGGAACCGGTCAAGACCAGGTTCCTCCCAAATACATGGCTGTTCCCGGGAATCACGACCAAACTGAAAAAACCAATGGATTAATCAACTGGAATACCTATCTTTCAGGCCAGGTTCAACAGTACGGTAATGATGGGAAATATTTTGTCTTTGATTACGAGAATGCAAGATTTATTATCATGGATTCTGATAAATCACCTGTATACGCAGAGCAATATACCATGTTATTAAATGCGATTGAAAATAATCCAAAAACCTGGCTTTTTGCAGTTTGGCACCATCCCATATTTGATTTTGGACCGAAAAGTTATGAGGATTTTTTACATGATATGTGGGGAGTTTCACTCTATGGGGCTGGATGTGATATTATGTTTATGGGACATTCGCACTATTATGTCAGATCTAAAAAATTGGAGTTGAATGGTGAGATGAATCCGCCTGTTGATTCAATTAATGGAACGGTTCATGTCGTTACAGGAAATGGTGGTGCCCCCGCCTACCAGATTAATATCAACGAAGATAACAATGGCTATATGGTTGAGTCATATACGACTCAATATGGATATACTGAATTAACTGTTGGCGAGGATACATTACGTTTAAGACATTATTTAAGAACTGGAACACTTTTTGATGAAGAATATTATACGCCAAATTTCAAGTCTCCTGTTAGCGTTGTTGAAAAAAATGATAATGCTGGCATTCCTGCAGATTATATTGTTAACCAGAATTATCCAAATCCATTCAATCCGGAGACTACCATTCAATTTAGTCTGCCAACAGATTGTAAGGTTACAATAAAAATTTATGATATTTCCGGCAAAATTGTGAATACAATCGTTAATTCATATCTGCAGAAAGGAATTCATCAATTTAGTTGGTCAGGTAAAAACTCTGAAGGATTGATAAGTCCGAGTGGAGTCTACTTTTATCAGATGAAGACGGATTTTTATGAGAGCACAAAAAAAATGATAAAATTGCAATAAACTTTTAAAGGTAAAAAATGATTAGAAAAAAATTAATGCGGCATTAATCATATTTTGTGTCATTACTTGTGTTTCGATAATTAAGATTAATTTTATCGTAGAGTTCAGCATAAACAATGCCGTATGCCAGGCTCAAGATTTGGTTAAAAAGGAAATTGCCTTAGTTAATGACGGACCTTATGTCTTTTGGCAGAAAGATCGGGCTGTTGTTCAATATATCTACAATAATCAGGGTAGCACGAAGATTCATGCGTAAATAGGCGCTAAGAGCCGAATCCAACTCTTATCGATAACATATTCCCCATAAAGAATAACATTGTCCCATGTAATCGGACTGACATGTTCTACCAATGACGGATTCAATTCCACCTCAGGGGCGCATTCTAATAGAACGCGATGTATCTCTTTTGCCTGCCAGTAAATGATGCAAGCAAGAATAAGCGTTAAGCAGCTGGATGAATTGCGTTGTTCCAACCAATCCCGTTTATTGATTCTTCCCCTCTGGCCATAATTAAGATTACGAGCGAGGCTGTGAAGCTGTTCACTTTTCAGCAATCCACGCTGAGTACGTTGTCGCAGGTCTCTGTCTGACATATACCTCAGGATATGTTCGGTTTTAAAGATTCGACCCAGTTCCCGGTTAGCCCGATAAAAATGATTCTTTCCCGTATAGCCATTGAGTCGCTTTAAGCCAATTGAGGCGGTTGTATGCCCATTTTCCAACGATGCATAGAAGTATCCCATTCTATCCCATTGTTCGGTAATCCAGTCCATGTGAATAATGCGTCCTGACGGATTAACCAGTGGTGTCAGGGCGACATAATCCTTTTCACGGTCGATAGTGTTTGTTCGATGTTGGTCTGAAAAGACGCTTGTTTTTTTAGGAAACGGTTCTTTTATTAACAATCATACTTTCTACATCAACAATAGTATAAAGAACCGGTCTATTAATTCAAAGTATAGTATGACGATGTTCCTGGGAACTAAAGAAGTTACTTTTACCAATGCTGGTCATAATCCGTTGTACATGAAACGTGAAGACGGCAACTTGGAACATCTGGATGAAAACCATGGGCTGAATATCGGAGTGAGGCCTAACATATCATATGAAAAATCACGATTGGAGTTAATCAAATCCCCTGTAAATTAAATCTGGACTTTCGAAAAATGAGCTGTGCCCAGGCTATTGATATCACCTAAATCCCTTAGCGCCTATTTACGGACGAATCTTCGTGCTACCCTTAATCAAGAAATTTTGTTATCTGATAAAATTGTATAAGACATTTTTAAAAAACCATTAGCACAACTTCATAAGTCAGGAAAAAAATCGGTAGCAAGAGATTTTGGCTAGATAAAAATTAAGAGATCATCTAAAGAAATAAATGCATCTTTTATTGTTAATGGTATATTTTTTTTACACTTTGTCAGTTCTGTAAAAAAATACTATGTAAAAGAGGTGTAATTTATTTCACATATTTATTTTTAAAATTAATAATCCTTTGCCAAACAGGAGAAAAATAACTATCAGAAGGCTAACTCCAGTCGGGCTACGCCCTTCTTACGTTAGCCTTCTGATGATAACCCAGGTGGGTCACTTTTGCTTTATCACGGTGGGTCACTTTTATGTTGTCATTATCATATGCATCCATGGTGCATGCCATGGATGAGAATGTCGGGCGTCTACTCGGCGTATTGGAGAAGCTGGGAATAGATGACAATACGGTGGTCATCTTCACTTCGGATAATGGCGGGCTTTCCACTTTAAGGAACAGGAAAGGATATCCGACTTCCAACCTACCTTTCCGTGCAGGCAAAGGGTGGTGCTACGAAGGAGGTATCCGTGTTCCTTTCATTATTCGGGCTCCGGGGATCACATCCGCCAACATTGTCTGTAATGAACCCGTATATAGCTGTGATTTCTATCCTACTATACTCGACCTGGCAGGTCTGCCTGCCATGCCCGAACAGCATGCGGACGGGCAGAACCTTGTTCCTTTAATGCAAGGTGGCCGCACTTTAAATCGGGAAGCTATTCTGTGGCACTATCCCCATTATCACGGTTCTGCCTGGAAACCTGGTGCAGCCATTCGTGCAGGCGACTGGAAACTCATCGAATTCCATGAGACTGGCAAAGCCGAGCTTTACAATCTCAAAGAGGATATCGGGGAGAAAAATAATTTGTCTGAATCCCATCCCGAAAAGAAAAAAGAATTATGGGATTTGATGAAAAAGATGCAGAAAGAGATGGATGCAAAATTTCCTGTACCCAATCCGGACTGGCAGTGATCTTAACACAGTATGAGAAGTCTACTCGACAAATGGGTGATACCCTTTATCTGCTTATGCAAAATTATTTGATTAGAAGAAGTTTTTTTGAATTTTTAAAAACTCCAGCATGTAGATAATACAAATATACACCACTTGGCATTAAATTTCCATTATCATCTTTTCCATCCCAAATAATTTTATATACTCCTGAACGCTGAAACGTATTTACTAGAGTTTTGACATCTTGACCTAATAAATTCTTAATTTTCAAAATAACTATTTCAGAGTTCGAAATAGTATAAGTAATTTTAGTAGATGAATTAAAGGGATTAGGATAATTGGAGCCAAGAGAGTGAATATATTGTTTCTCTTCATTTTTTATCACATTAGTATAAGTTGGAGTAACAAATTGACCAGTTGAATTGGCTTTGATTAGCAAAGCATTATCTTCAAACCAACCTGCAATAATATATCCTTCATCATTAGTTTGTTTAACAGCCCACCCTCGAACCCTATTGCTTTGAACACTATTTTGGCTAACTTGAGACCATAAAATGTTAAACATATTATCAGTTTTTATTAGTAATAAATTTGAAATGTATTGAGGAGATTCCACTTCACCAGTAATTATGTACCCATTATCATATGTTTTTTCCCCAGAGGTAATATCAATATAAAAAGAATCAAATTGATCTTTAATTGTTTTAGATATTTGTATTTCCCCAAAAGAGTTTACTTTAAATAGCCATGGATATCTATTACCATACCTATCAATCACTTTTGCTAGAACAGTGTAGCCATTTTCATTATTTAGGTGAATTGAATAAGCGGATTGTATTTGATTATTTTCCTCTTCATTGTAACGCTTTGTCCAAATCGTATCACCAATTGAATTAATTTTGAGAAGCCAAACAGGCTGTGTATTTGTGTATGTTGTTGTACCGCCAATGACGTAACCATCATTATAATCTTCTGACAAACAATAGCCAAAATCTGAGAAGTTTCCACCATATGTTTTGGTCCAAATTGTGTCGCCATTAGTATCTGCTTTTAACAACCATAAATCGATATCTCCTCGACCAGTTGTTTGATGACCTAAAATTAAATAGGAACCATCTTTTGTCCCGATGATGGCAACACCATCCTGTCTACCTTCTCCACCATACTTTTTATTCCAGATTTCATTACCACTAGAATCTGTCTTTATTAACCATAGGTCAAAAAGATCAGAACCAAAAGACATCGTGCTACCTACAATTATTAAACCGTTATCATCAGTTTGCAAAATGCATTGAGGGTTCTCAGCGGCATCAATGAAATTTCCTCCGTATGTTTTGGTCCAAAGTGTGTCTCCAAACTCACTTGTTTTTATTAACCAAATATCTACTGAACCATGTCCAAATGACTGGGTAGTGCAAACAAATAAGTAACCATTATCGTGAGTTTGAATTACAGCTCGCCCATCATCATGCTTTTTCCCACCATAGACATTACTCCAAATTGCTTGAGAATATAATTCAATGGTTGCGAATAAATGCAAAACAAATATAAATAAATTGATGATTTTCATATTATAGCCTATTAGTGATATGAGTTGGTTATTTTTGCATAACATTAAGGACTTGATACGTAGTTGAGTTCAGAATACTCCTCTTATTAAAAAAAGATATTTTAAGATTACA
>SDBT01011574.1_pt1 | contig 14193 bp, 19 predicted proteins | sample 2277101 | NCBI WGS metagenome assembly SDBT01 (sample SAMN10404973, study PRJNA504765) | marine sediment metagenome | isolation source: marine sediment core GS10_PC15, 103 cmbsf | place: Arctic Ocean: Southern Knipovich Ridge | collected 2010 | reverse complement strand
GACCCTGTTGCTGGAGGAACAATTAATGAGAGAACTATTTCATCGAATGTCGATGTGTCCGACCCAGAAGATGTTTTCCGTATCCGTCAGCAATCAATCGTTAGCGCGTTAGCAATGCAGGATATTCAGCAAACATTTAGAGAATTAACTAGACTTCTGTTGGGCAGTTCTATAGATGTTTCTGACTCTGTACTTGTAGCAAAGTTTGTTGAGCAATTTAGGGCATTGCAATCCAACTTAGATACTCAAGATCTTCTTGTGGTGAATCGAGAAGCAATGCGGGTACTGTCTGATCAAACGGATGTACAAGATACTCTAATTGTTTATCGTCTTATAGCTAGGTCGTTGTTGGAAAATATTGCACTCCAAGATGACTTAAAAGTATTTCGTGAAACTTGTAAAGTTCTTATTGATAATTTAGATCTATCGGATACTCTTATAATAGAAATAACTGACTTCCTTGTTAATGTCATTACGCTATCTGACACTATTAACATTGATGATAAATTATTGTCGTTCCGTGAATTACTTCGAAGGATGGTAGATGAAATTTCTGTTTCTGATTTTTCATTCGTTGCACGAAATAGGTGTCGTGTCGTAGCAGATTCAATTGACTTACAAGATCTTTTGAATGTGATAGTTGTTGTGGGGGGAGCAGTAATTACGGAACGGACGTTAATAGATACTTTGAATCTTGCAGATGTCTTACAGATTGATAGAAAAAGGATGCGCGTTATTACATCTGCAATGGATATCAATGATCAATCTATTATCTTACGTGAAGTATTTCGTCTAATCATTAACACTTTAGAAGTGGAGGATACTTTAGAGTCTACGAAGCTAATAGAGAAATTTCGTTTATTGTTTGATTCTCTTACAGTGTCAGACAATACACGAAGTTTTAGAGATGCATTTAGAGTATTAGTAAATAGCGTTTCTGTATCTGATGATGTCATACGTCAGTATATGTTGTGTCGTTTGCTCCATGAGGATGTGGAAATAAGTGATACATTGATACGTTCTCTGATAGTATTTACAACTGTCAATGTGATTATTTCTATGGCTTTGGAACTGTTGAAAATAGATATGTCCATTTCCCTACGGGATATCCAAATGTCCATTGCTATTAGGGACATTGAAATGTCAATCATAAGGGCGAGTAAGTAGATGTCTAGCATTAAAGAAACACTGATTGGGGACACAGTCAAAATTGCATGGGTGAACAGTGGCGTTACCCCCACAGACGTCCATGCTGCTCTGTTCAATGGGAGCGAAACTCTTGTGAATTCACTCACCATGACGGATTCATTGAATGGGCATTTCTTTGCGCTCATCACTCTGCCGAGTAGTCCAGGGTTCTACGTCGCAGAGACACTTGCTACTATTGAGGCTTTTCCTTACAAGCGAAGACTCAAGATCAAGGCCATACTAGGGGAGGTAGACTAATGCCTGAATTTACAAACTGGGCTGATGTAATCGGTCGCTATAAACAACTGGATTCTCTTGCAGGTGGAGCAAAGGAAGTTACGTCTCACTATATACTCCCTGCCGAGTATGAACTAGAAGGTCGTCTGGCCGGAGTGTTCACTGTACCGTTTTCACTTACGAACGTCACTGCAAAGGATCTTGTCATTGACATGGTTCGTGTACGGGCAGGCATTGGCAAAGAAAAGGATTTGCAAGTCATCAAGGATAGCATAGACGAAAGAATCAAACGACTAATCATGGGCGAAGATGTCATGATGGTCACATCAGACAACGGCACCGTCGCCGGCATCCGTGGTAATGTAGGTGGCACAGTGTGGATGAGTAACGAAGACTATCATCCTACCTTCGGGCATGGGGATACCAAAGAGTTCATTACAGATTCCAGTCAGTTGGAAGATGAACGCAATGCTCGCGGAGTGTTCCCCTAGTGGCTGAATTCAGCATCACCTTTAAGCCTAGATTGTCTGTGTTGTTCAGAAGATTTAAGGACGCCTTCAAAGCTACGAGTAAATTTAATGTTGTTCATAAGAAGATAGCAGTGTTCCTTGACATCTGGGTTCTTCGCAATTTCAAATCCGAGGGCGGTAAGGTCGGTGGTTGGGAACCATTCAAGATTGGTGGTCGTAAGAAACCTGGAGGTAAGATTGACACTTCAGCTAAATTACTCCAGGACACTGGTCGGTTGCGAGCTTCCTTCAATACTGTTTTTGATAAGGAAAGTGTGTCCATCGGTTCAGACTTATTCTATTCTGAGTTTCATGAAAAAGGAATGGGACACCTACCCGTGCGCCGCATGCTTCCCAAGATAGATGAAGTTGGGGCTGACATCTTCAAGATATTTGATAGGCATGTTAAGGACAGTCTTAAAAAGGCGAAAGGTCAATGAGTAATGTCAACGTCAGCACCATAACTAATGCAGTCTATGAACTGATACTGGACGATCTTGAGTTACAAGAGCTTCTTGAAGCTTCGCATGTAGTGCGCTCTGGTTTTGTAAATGTCAACCCAGGGCTTACTCCATGGGCCGGAGTTTACAAGTCATCCGTCGAGTACACTCCAAGATCATTGGGGCAGCACAGTGGCACATGGCAACTGACTGTCGGAACTCAGGTTCTGTTGCAGGTGTTTTCAGCAGACACTGGTGAGGATGCAGAGAATAAATTGGAAGATCTAATCCAGAAGCTGATGCGTCTCATCTTTGACAACTTAACACTGAAAGGAACAGTGGACATGACACTCGGATTTAATGTCGAGTACAGGTTCCTAGAAGGGGAAAACGAAACGTCATACTTCCAGATGGCGATGGTCACGATTAATTCGGAGGTAAGAACTGGATGAAAACGATCGTATGGATTGGGCCTGATCGGCTGATACCACCTTACGGGGCAGTTGATAAGGATTCAGAGGTAACGGTTCCGGATCACGTAGCGGAATCTTTCATCAAGCAGAAGTTGGCAAGACCAGCCGCTAAGGTGAAAGAGAAGTCGGCAACAACGGCAGGAGATGATAATGGCTGAGTACGGTCTCAACGCTGGAATTGCAATGGGGTTTCAGAATTCCTTTGGTACATCCAATGTGAACAGTTTACACTTCATTCCGATTCTCAATGAAAACGTGGGGGTCAACCAGCCTCCGCTCATTTCGGAAAACCTTGCGGGTATCTTCGACGAAGCTCAAGATTTCGCCGGCCCGCGCACTGTGGAAGGAGATATCGCCGCTGATGCCCATCCGCTCTCTACTGGCATGATGATCTCTGCTGTGCTTGGCCCACCGACGACTGTGACTTCTGGTGGTATCTTCACTCACACGTGGAAGCCTCGTACAACGGACTTCGACATCTTTGCAGCTAACCAGCCGATTACGTATCATAAGGATCTGAACGTCGGCTCTGCAATGCTGTTCTACGATCTGGTCGGTAACTCTTTGGAACTCGGTATCGCCAATGGCGAGCTTGCCAAAGTGACAGTCGGTTTCATGGGTGGAAGCTTCGAACAGATCGCAGCCGTTGCCAAGTCTCTTCCGACTGGTCGTCCTCGTTGGCCCTGGAATGTTGCCAGTGTCAGCATTGGTGGTTCGGCGGTTGGAGAAATCCGTTCTGCTACGATCAAAGTGGAAGAGGGCGTAGAAGCTTCTCATACTTTGAACGCTACACTCTTCCCGAGTCGTACGAAGCGTACCGGGTTCCGAACCATATCTGTGGACGGCACTATCTTCTTCGATACTCAGGCGGAGTACCAGGACTTCCTGGCAGAGACGGAGCAGAACATGACCATCTTCATGAAGGGTGGTACGGAAGTACAAAGTGGTTATTCGGAAGACTTGACCATCATCCTTCCCGCGTTCCGCTACAGAGAGTTCAAGCCCGAAGTGGGTGGACCCCCGCAAATCGAAGTTAGCTTCACAGGAGCTGCCAAGTATCTTCAGACGAGTGCTACCGCACTTGAAATCACGTTGGTTAACACCATCGCCGGCTACTAGCTAGGAGGACTCAATGAGTCAATTCACACCACTGGTGTCTTTTGAAACAGAATTCGAAGGGGATCGTATTACGATGAAACTTCGACGCTTGCAGAGGAAGGATATGCAGAAGCTAACTCCTTTCATGCACGCTGAAGATGGGGAGACTAAGGTATCATTCACTAGCCAGATGGAGTTTTCCGGTATGGCAATGGACTTACTTCCAGAGTATGTTTCTGAGTTCAAGGGGTTGACCGATAGTGAGGGCAATACCATGACGATAGAAGCTATCCTTGAGGAAGTCTATTTTACATCGTTGCTTCAGGAATTGGTTGTGGAAGTATTTTCCATCTCTCGATTGTCTGGGGACGATGCAAAAAACTCCGAAGCGCCGTCTCCAGAAGATTCGAAAACCACGCCCACGACTGGGACGTAAACGATGTTTACGGAGGTTACAGAGTTGACTGGTGGATTGACACTTACAACAGATGTCATTCACTTACCAGTACGGGGATACTATTCCACGACTGGCCGGATGGCGGCGCATTGTTGGATCAGGAAGTAATTCTGGTTGAAGTGTTCACCTTGATTTCAGACCAGCTGAATAAGATAAGTTCGGAGAATTTGAAGCATGGCTAATGTCATTGAATTTTCTATCAAAGGGTCTGATAAATTCTCCGGTCCTATGGGGAAGTTGACTAAAAATCTCGGTGCTGCTAGGAAAGGTACGGAGAACTTTACTAAGAAACTTCGCAGTATGCAAAGCCGTGTGTTCACTGCGAGGAATGCGATAGGACTGTTGGCTGGAACAACTGGACTCGGGCTACTAGCCAAAACTTTCATTGATGCTGCTTCTACATCGGAGCAACTTCGTGTTCGGTTAAGCATTCTCCTCGGGAGTGTTGAAGAAGGCAACCGTCTGTTCAAGGAAATGTCGGAGTTCGCTGCAAAGGTTCCTTTCGAGTTTGAAGAAATCATGAACTCAGCAACGGTGCTTGCAGGAGTTATGAAGGGAGGAGTCGACGAGATCAAACAATGGATACCATTGATCGGGGACTTGGCTGCGACGGCTGGGCTTGGGATTCAAGAAACTACGGAACAGGTCCAGAAGATGTTATCGGGTGGCTCCGGTGCTGCGGATCGGTTCCGGGAGCGAGGCATCTTAGCGATGCTCGGGTTCACTGCTGGTGTATCTCTATCTGCGGAGGAGACTAAAAAGAAACTTGCTGAGGCGTGGACAGATACTAATTCTATGTTTCGAGGTGCTACTCAGAAACTTGCTAACACCTGGGTCGGCACCATGTCTATGATCTCTGATAAATGGTTCCAGTTTAGAAACTTAGTTATGGATGCTGGGTTGTTCGATTTCATCAAGGCATTCGTAGCTGTCATTGATAAACGTCTTGGCAAGGCTCTGACAGACAACGGAGAAATTGCAAAGGGATGGGCGGGGAATGTTATCACTGCATTCCAGTCTGCTGGTAAAGGAGTTGGATTTCTCCTAGATGGTATCCATGCGATTCGTCTTGGCTTCATGGCTCTTGATCTGGCTGCTGCTGCTATTGCTGCTGCTATTTGGGTAATGGCTCGTACATCTGTCAATGCTATCGCCTTTCTAGTAGATGTTTGGATCTCAAGTATCAACAATCTCATTAAGGTCGCAAATGGTATACCGGGGATTACCATAGCTGCTCTTGAAAAGGTGACGGACTCAGATCTGGTAGCCCGAATCGGGGATATTACCGAGGGAGCAGTGGCTCGTATTTCTACGCTCAAAGACGCGTTAGATGATATGGCTCTGGGAGAACTTCCGAGTGCAAACATCACACGGTTCTTTGAGGAAGTACAAGCAGAGGCAGAGAGGACTAAGGAAGTAATACAGCAAACCGCCGCTGAAATAAACCTCCTTGGAGGTGGGACAAGTGAAGCAGATGCTGAAAAACTACAGAAGATGCAGGAGGAGGCAGAAAAACGGTTTGAATTAGTTCGTGAACAACTGCTCACCGAACGCGAATTAGAAATGGAACACTTCGCAATGCAACAAGAAGCTCTTGCGGAAGCATTAGCATTGAAGTTGATATCAGAAGAGGAGTTCCGTGATAATGATGAGCGGTCTGAAATAAAACACATGAAAGCGTTGGAGAAGATTAGAAAAGCTGGACTCACTAAGATAGCGAAGTTCCAAGAAATGAACTATCAGATGCAGACTAAGACTGCTATCGGTGAACTCACTAAGTTAACCTCTGGTGTTGCATCCAATAACAAGACATTGTTCAAACTCAATAAAGCCTCCGGCATCGCGAACGCTATCATTAACACATTCGTAGGAGTTAGTCATAGTCTGGGCGCGTATCCTATGCCAATCGCAGCTGTGATGGCTGCTCTACATCTAGCAGTTGGTCTTGCCACCGTAGCTTCCATTAAGTCCGCTTCCTTCAGTGGTGGCGCACAAGCTGGTTTGGAAAGTGTTCCGACCACGGGCACGTTCCTACTCCACCAGGGCGAGCGTGTTATATCACAGCGACAGAATCTGGATTTGACAAACTTCTTAGGCTCCAGCCCGTCTGGTGGTGGGGGTGGTGGTACTACCATCATAGAGAACATAGAAATCCATGTTATGGAAAATGCCACTTCTGGGGATGCCCTGTTAGAAATGGATTCAAATGAAATAAGAGAAGTAGTGGCTGCTAAGATTATTCCAGCATTCAACGAATTAGATGCAGCAGGCATACGCCCGAATGCATCTGAACGACAGAGGGATACCTAATGCCCGAAGTATTTGATCTTGCCTTTGATACCAGTTCAGCAGTAACCGTATTGCCAGAACTTAATTTTGAACGTCGAGATACTATGATAGAAAATTTTCATCGTACTCGTTCAGGTGCAAGGTTCACATACAAGTGGGGAGAATACTGGGCAGCGAAAGTTCCGGTAAGATTTGTTAGCTCTGGTGATACTGCTATCGTCAATAGCTGGTGGTCAGATAGAGCATTGCTAGTCTTTCGTCAGTACGATTCTACCAGTGGACCCGCCGCTGCTGATGTACGTTCTTGCATCATTACGAATAAAAGAATTCCCATTGGTAAATTTGAAAGTCCTAACATGACAGAGTTCAAAGGTGTCATTGAGTTGGAGACTTACTAATGAGTCACTTTGATGTTTCTACACTCTTCACGGAGCAGGCGGCTTCGCCGACTCCGACAGTTGTTCGTGAGTTACTCATTGGAACTTCTGACTATTCCAGTAGGGTTACTCGCTGGCCTAAAATAACAAAGAAGTGGAATGACATTCGACCAACGGTGTTGACTATTGGTTTAGCTAACGAAGATCAAGCATTTAACTTCCTACGTGATGACCCAACGAATTTGCGTAGTATTGTCGATGTTAAAATGGGATTTTTCATTCCAGCATCCGATGCCAACGAATTGGTTACTCTGTTTTCAGGAACCATTGACAGAGTAAAGTTTGCTAGAGGTCAAGCTTCGATTAGCGTACAGGATAAGATCAAACCTTTCACAGAACGTATCGCTGGCTCTTCTGATGTGCCAGTGGAATTCGTAGGTTCAAATTATCTTCCTTCTGACATCGCATGGTGGTTGTGTACTTCATTCGGTGGATTGTCAGCAGTTGAATCTACAAGCAATGTGGACATAGATTTTGAATCTTTCTCAGAATGGGCAAATGTGTTTTCCGAGGACAGCGTATTTGTCCAGGCACGTTACGAAGGCAAGAAGGTCAACGAAGCTCTTCGTTCTTTGGGCCGGTACACTGGTTCTACTATTTCAGTGGAGAACAACAAGCTGACATTCAATCGGTTCACGGCTATTAGCTCAGAGAATACGAATTTAGATACTGAGATAAAAGCTGTTTCTTTGCTAGTCGATGATTCGATTATTATGAATAGATTCCATACGTTTGCTGATTACGATGTTAGCAGTGATGTCTGGAATATGGATGTGTTGGCAGAGAATTCTATATCTGTAGAGTCATACGGACTACGTGAATTAGTAGAGAAAGATAAAACAATCTGGTATGCGGATTCTGTATCTGCGCTGAATTTTTCACAACGCATGATATCCACTAACGGAATTCCATTTGATCAATATGAAATTGAAATTCCGTTAGTCGCTTTGTCGAGACAACTTGGAGAGTCCATTACCTTTACAGACTCTTTTTTCGGTGAAGATTCTGTTAGCGTCTACCGTATCATGAAGTACAGAATTGATGTCGACAGAGGGGGTATGTCATTAACTGTTGACAAATCCCAGTCGCTTACTCCCTTCGTACTGGACGATGCAGTGAACGGTCTACTAGACCAGGATTACAACTTCCTCCTATAAGGATCATACAATGGCAAAGCTACAGAATTTTGAATGTGATATCCCCGGATGTCTTTGTGAAGAAAGAGAAAAAGCATTCGGAGACGGAGCCGTGGGATGGGGACAGATATTGGGAGTGGCGCTGAACAGTGTAGACAATCCGACATTATGTCCTAAACATCTGAAGGACGTAATGAATTTCGTGGACATGATCAGGAGATAGATAATGGCCTACACAGTCTTGACATTTGCGTTTGGGTCGTTGCTGACTGCTGCGAAAATGACACAGATGTACGACAACAATATTGAACTTGCAGACAATTTAATCGGATCAGTTATATGGAATGCAGATAATGTTGTCTTGACAAGAACGTTAGAGTGTGATGGCGCGGCAATATCACGCACTACCTTCGTGGATCTGTTCGATGTAATTGACACACTTTGGGGAGTCGGTGATGGTTCAACGACATTCAATATCCCAGATTTACGCGGCGAGTTTGTCCGAGGATGGGACAATGGAAAAGGAACAGACTCAGGACGCTCATTCGCATCGTCTCAGGGAGAAGCAGTAGGGGTTCATGCTCATACCTCTGGTTCGCTGGTTGCAACCGTTGGTCTCACAGGTGGTGGTGCTCCTCTGCATCCTACCCGTTCAGTTCATCAGTCTACTACCACCACTCCGGTTACTGGTTCAACCGCAAATGCGGGCTCGGAAACACGCCCGCGCAACTATGCTCTGATGCCACTTATCGTCTTCGCCAGCGAACCTTAATAAGGAGATACAGATGCTTATCTATACTTACGATGAACATGGCGCTTTCGTTCTAGAGCGTGAAGCTAGAGCTAATCCTCTGGAGCCTGGGGAATTTTTACTCCCACGGAATGCGACTGAAATGGTACCTCCAGATGTAGGACCGTCATCAGTGGCTGTGTTTGTTGGTGATCAAAATACTGGTGGATGGACAATCGTCGAAGACAATCGGGGGCAAGTGTGGGAGGTGGAAACAGGGAGTTTTTTGGATTGGAGAATTCCCGGTCCGTTGCCAGACGGGATTGCTCCGGATGGTCCGCCGTCACGACTTCACGACTGGGACGACTTGAGTCGGACTTGGGTCGAAGATCTAACTCGCGGACTTGACGAAGCTCGGGCAGGAAAGAGCCAGGAGACTGAAGCATTCGCACTGACACGGGCGCGAGTTCACATGCCGTCTTTAAGGAATGCAGAACTAATGGAGTTCATTAAAGATCTTGGTCTTGCCTTGAATCGCAACGCAACTACAGATTCGGTTGTCACGATCTCTGACTATCTCGTTGCAAAGGTTGCAGAACTAATGGTGGCTGACTTGGCGACAGTGGAAGCTTATGATCCTGCCACCGATCCAGGGTTTCCATCTTAATAATGGAGGAAAGATAATGGGTCTGGGTGATACAGCACGATTCAACGCAGTCGTTCAGTCAAAGGGCGGATGGACTCTGTTCATATCTATCATCGGTGTCGTGCTCGTAGTGCTCGGGTTATCCGTCACCGCGGCATACAAGGCAGCCGCTACGGAGAAGCAGACTGAGATCAACACTGGTGAAATTCAAGAGCTTCGGGAGTACGGTGAACGCATCACTGTGATAGAGGTGACGGTCAAACACATCCAAGAAGAACAGGGAGAGATGAGGGAAGTACAGGAGGATATCAAAACCAACACGACAGACATCCTGATAGAGCTAAAGGCTATTCAACGAGCAAACCAAATGGGAAGTACACAATGAGCATCATCATTTTCGCCGGTCATCATCCGGCACGCCCAGGTGCATCCTGGAACGGATTCAATGAGCATGACGAGGCCCTCAGGTGGCTGAAGCTACTGCGGGAGTTCTTTGAGGAAGAGGACCTGCTCATCGGACCCATCGGTACACTGAAGAAGAAAACGGAGTTCATCAACAATCGCAGCCCGATACTATGCGCTGACCTGCATTTCAACTCGGCACCACTGAAGAACGGTGAGCCTCAGGGAGTCGGCTGCGAAACGCTGTATTACCCTGGAAGTGAGAAGGGAAAGATCGCTGCGGAGTATGTCCAGAGCTCCCTGTCCGTGATCTTCAAGCCTGATCGTGGCTGTAAGGAAGGGTACTATCGCATGGACCCGACCCGAGGAGCCGACTGGTTCCTGGCTCGCACAAAGAGCACAGCCCTGATCGTGGAGCCCGAGTTCATCCACTGCAAGAGTACCATAGTGGATAACCGGGAAGCTGGAGTGGAGGCTCTGGCGCTGGGATTATCGGCAGCAGTCAACGCACTAGGTTACTGAGTTCGTAGCAGCGAAACTCACCGTACTTGAAGTCCAGCATGTGAACTCCCGAGTTTAGTTTATCTGCGATTTGGTTACAGTACCTCTCCACTGTGAAGATGGCTGCTGGTTCGCGGCCCACTGGTGGAGAGGGATCAGTGAAAAGAACCAAGATCCATGCCCACATTGAAACTTGAACTCCATGCTTGAGATTCGTGTTGCTCAAGTTTCAATATAGCTTTTTGCCGGTGCCCCCGGTGCCCCTGGCCCTGGCCCCCGGTGCCCCCCTGGCCCTGGCCTAGCTGGTGGCCCCTGGCTGGCCCTGGCGTGCCCCCTGGCCCCTGGCCCTGGCTGGCCCTAGCGGCCCCCCACGGGGCACACAATGCCGCTCAGGGTGCCTGTGGTGGCCCCCATAGGCCGCTAGGCTAGGCGGCACGGGTGCCCGCCCGTAGGCCAAACGGCTGCTGGGGGTCCGTGGGGGGCCGCTCAGGGGCATTGGCTGGGGGGCGCATTGCCCCTGCCCCCTGGCCCTGGCCCCCTGGCCCCCCTACGGGGGGCGCCCCCCTGGCTGGCCCTGGCCCTGGCCCTGGCCCCTGGTTGGCCCTGGCTGGCACTGGCACCGGCACAAATCGCGGGCATAAAAAAGCCCCCGCCCGACCGAAGCCGAGCGGGGGAAAATCACCACACCAGAAAATCAAATGCTACTTCGCTTCCACGATCAGTTTGGTATTGATCGCCATGTACGCTTTGCCGCGCCCGATGTCCTCCACCAGAGCGGACAGCTTTTTCTTTTTGCCGCTGCCGTCGTTAACCGATTCGGCGATGAGCTCCCGCGCACTGCCGCTCACTTTCTCCAGGTCAGGGTTGACTCGGTACCTCTTCTCCAGTCGGTTGTCAAACTTATCCCAGTTCCGTGGGCCACCCACCTCACTGAGCGGTCCAGCATCTCCCTTCTTCAGGAGCGGGCTGCTGCTCTGCCGGCGAGCGCCTTTCTTTTTCGTGGTGGTTTTCTTCCCAGCCTTTTTCTTGCCGGGTGTTTTCTTTTTGCTGGTGGTTTTCTTTGCCACCTTCTTTCGGCCAGCCTTCTTCGTGGTGGTAGCCTTTCCACGTTTCTTCTTCGTGACGGGGGTGGCCTTTCCGTTTGCCGGGTTTACATCTTTAACCTGTTCGTCTTCAGCTTTCATGGTGTCTTTCCTTACGGTTGCTATCAAGTTAAGTAATTCCTCTTCGTTAGTGACAGAGAAATACTTTGGGTCGGGGTACTTACCCTTCACCTTGATGCCCAGGGAATCCTGGACAGTTTTCACCAGCGCCTCATGGAGCGGGATGAAATCAGACTTCGCGTTGAACTTACATTTTCCAGTGAGCAGTTTGATAACTCGGCATGCCTGTGCAGGCATCATGCATCCCACTCTCTGCATGACAGCGGCGCTCCAGTTGTGCGCGGGGTCGCTGGCCGTTATCGCTTTCCACTGTGGTATGCCGATTTCCTTATCCAGCTTTTTGAACGTGCGCTTATCCATTGCCCACCTCCGCCCTGCGTTTGATGTCGTGGTGCAGGCAGGTTCGCATCTTCAGTTTATCATCCTGGAAATAACAGAGGGTTATCTGTGGTGCGAACCAATCTTTGCAGATCGCGCATGTCCACGGGAAGCTGGAGTAACGATGCTCCAGCACGACCGGCCCCTTCGCAGGGGGGAAACGTTCAGTAAACAGTTCATCTGTCATGGTGTTCATGGGGGTGTTCCTCAATGGATGGTGCTGCCCTCGGGGATATGATTTTCTGCCACTGGTATGATCTCATGCTGGATGTATTCGGTCAGCATGAGGGATACGACATACGCCAGTGGTTCTTCGTTGATAACGGGGGGCTGCTTATCCCCCCACTCCACAGACCAGATGTTTCCCTCGTGCGTGACCAGCACCCCAACGTATAACTGATGGGCGTTGGTGATCATGAAGATCGGGCCATCCGGTTCCGGATCGTTAAAGAAAATGCGGGCCTGGAAATTTTCATCCTGCCCGCCCACAGCCATGATGTTCAGTTCATGTTCCATCATCTTCGCACTCCTCGTTTGCTAACCACTTCCTGGCTGAGCAGCTTCGCAGATTCAGCCAGGATAAACTGCTTCGCACTGCTCAGGTCTCTGACCGACTGCACATAGATCATGTGGTTGGTGTGGTTCGCAATCTGTGGTGGGATCCAATCCGTCAACCGAGCAGGTGAACCCAGACCGCCGGATACCTTCACATCAAAACAACAGATGGCTTTGAACATATGCCCCCGCAGGAATCCTGCGAGGCCAGTGCATGCCATAGTTGAATCAAGATTCAGTTTACTGCCGAACGGTTTCAACTCCACCGTGATAACGTGCTTCGCTCTGTATTCATTTGAGTCCAGCCCGTTCACGCTCAGCACACCGAGGATCTGCACCGAGTAACCCTGTCGGGTGAGGATGTCAGCCATGAACATGGCGACAGCACCACGCCAGAACAGGATGGATGCATCCTGCATCGCGCTGATGCCGAGCTCCACTGCCACGGTAACTTTTTTACCCTGGCGTTTTGAAGGGAAGCGTTCCTGCTTCTCCGTTCCACGCCACGCACGCTGAAGATCCCCAGCATACACCCGATGGATATCCAGCTCGTTCCCCTGTGGGCCGCGCACCTTAACGCGACGCTGAGTTTTTGCACGGGGGATGCTGGACTTCAATTCCTTCAGTGCATCCTGCGCTTTCTTAACTCCATCCGGCCAGCCGTGTGCCACTGCATCCTTCACAGCCATCCATCCTCCGGGCATGCCCCACCACGAAACTCTATCGCGCTGGCTGTGGATGCTGTTCCTCAGAACAGATCTGCAATGATCCGTGGGGAGCTCAGCTTCGTCCAGCTCCTTCAGGGATTGAAAGTGCATGTGCCGCACCGTGGTTCCCTTTTCTTTACCGATGTATACATTAGCTCGCATTACAGTACCTCCGCTCGTCCGGGGTCCAGTCCAGGAAATAAGATTCGTCCCAGTCCTTCCGCTCCAGGCCAAGCTGTTTCTTCTGTGTGGTGAAATCCACCATGACACGAGTGGACATGATGTGATGCAGCCGGTGTTCCTTGATCGCGGCGCGGATCTGTCTGCCCCAGATCAAAACCTCGGTATCTACCAGGGACTCTTCCACTCCATCGTCGTAATCAATGAACACGATGCCCGCCCGGAAGCGATCCAGTGTGGCACCATCCAGGATTTCCCGACCAGCATAGATTTCATCCTCGCCGTGACCCATCGTGTTCGCTGCGGCGATGCAGATAAAATCTTTGTGCCGTTTAACCATCGGGTTCTTCGTTCGCTGTGCCACCGACATGGTGTGGTTCGCCAGTGCAGCATTGATGATCATCAGGATTTGAGCATCGGCTGCATCAATTTCATCCAGAAGGAACACGCCTCCATTTTCATATGCCTCAACAAATCCGGAGGCCACATATTCAAATGCACCACCCGCCTTCGTGGGAAGAAGCCACCCGGTGAGTTGCGATTCGCTGATGCCTGCCGAGCAGGACTGCATATAGTATTTGAGTTTCAGTGCTTCGGCTAACCGTGCTGCCAGAAAAGTTTTCCCGGAACCGGACGGGCCGATCATCAGGATGTTCTGGCGGATGGC
>SDBT01011573.1_pt1 | contig 14194 bp, 18 predicted proteins | sample 2277101 | NCBI WGS metagenome assembly SDBT01 (sample SAMN10404973, study PRJNA504765) | marine sediment metagenome | isolation source: marine sediment core GS10_PC15, 103 cmbsf | place: Arctic Ocean: Southern Knipovich Ridge | collected 2010 | reverse complement strand
GCGGGTTCAACTCACCTGGCAAGAAAGAGCAGCCGGAGTCTCTGATCTTCACGAACTCCGCACAGAGCAAGCTGAAGCCGAAGGACGAACTCAGACAAAGACAGACACCGCGAAGGAAATATTCGACGAGGATTTTAGTAGTAATCGTATTACAGAGGTTAGAGATGATTTAATCCTCGCCAACTTCCTCGACGACCCAGACGTTATCAAGGCAAAGAGTCGCAAAGAAGCGATGAAGATTGTTACTAAGAAACTCGAGAGGGCTCATAGAGAAGCCCTCGCTCGCGAGTTCGACATTGACAAGCTTCAGACCGAGCATCATCTAATCCGCGGCGACCTCTTCACAGAACTTCCAAAGTTCCCCGACACCTGCTTCGATTGTATAATTGCCGATCCTCCTTATGGAGTTGATGCGCATAAGTTTGCGAATATGGACGCGGTAAAGCATACTTACACTGATGACATAGGTTACTCTAACGCGGTGATCGAAACCATCGCTGTTGAAGGTTATCGCATTGCCAAGGTTCGCTCTCACTTCTATATGTTTGTTGATATCAATCGCTTCTCCGCGGTCAAGAAGATAATCGCCGACGCTGGCTGGGAAGTCTTCAACACCCCATTCATCTGGTACAGGGGACCGAACTCTGGCGTAGTCCCCTGGCCACGCAACGGTCCTCGTCGGAGTTATGAAGCTATTCTCTATGCAATGAAAGGGAAACGTGATGTAATCTATGTCGCGCCAGACATGATTGACATACCTCACGACCGCGAGATTGAACGTGGCGCGCATAAACCAGCCGACCTCTACGCCGAGTTGATCCGCCGCACCTGCAATCCAGGCGACACAGTGATTGATCCTTGTGCAGGAACGGGACCAGTCTTCGATGCGGCGCAAGACACTATGACGATCGCTACGGGTATAGAGCTGGATGAAGAAGGTATTGCATTTTGTATTAAGAGGCTGAGTCCGGAAACGGAAGATGCAAGAGATTAAACCAATAGTATCTGGTCCTTCTCCATGCAAGCTCATGGTCATCGGCGAAAAGTGTGGTCACAAAGAGGTCGCTGAGCGCCGTCCAATGGTCGGAGGTTCTGGTGCCGAATTCGATCGTATGCTCTCCGAAGCCGGCCTCAACCGATCCGAAGTATTCATCACCAACGTCGCGCATGAGTATTTCGCCGGTGAAGGCTTCGGCAAGGTTATGGTATCTAAGAAAGCTGGCCGAGAGAAGGTCAAAGGCAAATACCCTTGCGATGCTATCCTACGCGGTCTTCCGCTTCTTCCAGAACTCATCGAGCAGGTCAATCCCGATATCATTATCGCCGCTGGCGCAGTCCCGCTCTGGGCCCTTACAGAAAAGCAGGGAATAACAAAGTGGCGTGGATCGCTTCTCGAATACCAAGGGAGGAAATTAATACCAACCTTCAATCCCGCTAATATATTCAGTAACTGGTCCACGCGCTGGTCTATCGTTCAGGATCTACGCCGCGTTGCATTTGAACAGTTGCGGGAAAATCCTCGCGAAATCATCTATCCTGATCGCAATTACATACTCCGTCCGGTGCTGGAACAGGTACTGGAGTTTCTTGAGAAATGCAAAGGTAAACTCCTATCCGTAGACATTGAGACGCGCGGAGGACACATCGACTGTCTCGGCATAGCACTGAACACCTGTGATGCAATTTGCATCCCCTTTATGTCAGTCGAGAACCCCGCTGGCTATTGGTCGTCAGAAGATGAGATACTCGTAGTAATGGCTCTTCGTGAGACCCTGACCCATCCAGAAACCCGTTGCGTAGGGCATAACTTCCAATTCGACGCTCAATACATCGCAGCAGACTTCGGTTTCCTTCCCAACGTCTCAGATGACACAATGATAATGCAACATATCTGTTATCCTGGTCTGCGCAAGTCTCTAGACTTCGTAGCGTCGATCGTCTGCAATTATTATTGCTTTTGGAAAGATGAAGGCAGACAGTGGGACCCTCGCATCCATACGGAAGAACAGCATTGGAGCTACAACTGCGACGATTGCACTTACACCTACGAATGTAAAGTAGTTCTTGACAAGGCCATAGACGCATACAAAATACGTGGACCTTATGAATTCCAAATGTCTCTATTCAAGCCAGTACTTCGCATGATGCTGCGTGGAATTCTCATTGATCAGGACGAGCGTAATAGACTCAATGGAGTTCTGCTACAGAACATCTCCAAGATCGCAGCTTGGTTCGAGACAGTTCTAGGCCACCCTTTGAATCCTGACGACAATCATGCCTATGGTCAGATGAGACAACTCTTCTACCACGATCTGGCGATAAAGCCAGAACACAATCGCAAGACTGGAGCACCGACGCTCGATCAAAACGCTCTGGAGAATCTCAAGTTCCGCGAACCGATCCTGCGTCCGCTGATTGAAAAGGTGCAAGAGTATCGTTCTTACCGGGTCTTCCGATCGAACTTTATCTTGAAAGAGATTGACCCTGACGGCCGTATGAGATCGACCATTTCAATCCCCGGCACAGAAACATTTCGCTTTTCTTCCTCAGAAAATCCTTGGGGACGCGGAGCTAACATGCAGACTATTCCGAAAGGTAGTGAGGAGGACGACTGATGCAGTCTCGAAGAGGAAGTTTCATTGAGGCAATCGTGAACGTCTTAGTAGGCTTTGGACTTGCTACTTTAGCTAATATGCTTGTCATACCTGTACTCGGTTACGATATAACTCTGAACGATAGTATGGGAATAGCTTTCGTTTTAACATTCGTCTCAATCGCACGAAGTTACACTCTTCGTCGAATCTTTAATTGGTTTATCCTACGTAGGAGTCAACAATGCCTTTAACTTTTCAAGGACTAAGAATTGTCAGCAGCTCTCGATGTGAAAAGTGGCATGGAGATAAGCCATGGTCTCTTTCAGATTGGGGAGTAGCAATGGCTGGTGAAGCCGGAGAAACTTGTAATGTCATAAAGAAACTCAACCGAATCAGAGATGGTATCGTAGGTAATATTGGAGAGGAAGAAGAGTTTAGAGCGCAACTTGGAGAGGAAATAGCAGATACAGTTATTTATCTTGATCTTCTCGCTAATGCCGCTGGTATTAATCTTGAGTCTGCTATCATTAACAAATTCAATAAAGTTTCTATAAAAAATGATTTCTCCGAGAGGTTATATTCATAAATGGTAGCCGCCACCGCCGACTTACCTAATCTCCGACGTCTGTTCATCCCAGACCTGGACTACATAATAATAGACATTGATCTCGAGCGAGCCGATGCACAGGTAGTCGCTTGGGAAGCAGATGACGACGAACTCAAGCGGATCTTTCGTGCGGGCATTGACATTCATGCTGAGAATGCGAAGGCTATTGGCTGCACTCGCAAACAGGCAAAAGCCGGCGTCCACGCTGTCAACTACGGAGTCCAAGCTAAGACTCTCGCCGCAGCCCTTGGAGTAAGTGTAGCCGAGGCTCAAGGTTTCATAAACCGCTGGTTCTCCATGCACCCAAAGCTCAAGAACTGGCAAGATTACGTTTGGACTCAGCTCCGCACGACACGCTCAGTATCCAACGCCTTCGGCTATCGCATACCTTACTTCGAACGAGTCGATCGCAAGCTACTTGGCGAAGCCCTGGCTTGGATACCTCAGTCCACCGTAGCTATAGCCACAAACCACGGACTTGTAAATATAGAGAACAATCTCCCTCATGTTGAACTCCTTCTCCAAGTCCACGATTCCCTGGTAATGCAAACTCACAAGAAACATATACCCGAAGTCTTCAGCCAGATAACCGAACAGATGCAAGTAACCATTCCCTATCCCGACCCGTTGATTATCCCTGTGTCTCCAGCTGCTTCCGAAAAGTCCTGGGGGGATATAGAAGATGTCGAAAGTTTTATGAAGAGATATGACAAGCAGGACACTAACGGACTGGCTGTCGGCTTATCTACTGCACACGCAACATAGCGAAGCACCGGACCAGTTTCACTTCTGGACCGGAGTTAGCACCATTGCAGGAGCGTTACGTCGTAGAGTTTGGATAGATATGGGATACTTCACATGGTATCCTAATTTTTTCGTATTCTTCGTAGCCCCTCCAGGCATTGTAGCAAAGTCAACAACTGCTGATATTGGCATGAGTATCTTGCGCGATATAGAATACATACATTTTGGACCTGCTTCCAGTTCATGGCAAGCATTCATCCAGATGTTAGCAAACACTCGTGAAGAATACCCTATGCCTGATGGTTCATTCATGCCTATGTGCGCGATTAATGTCGTGGCGACAGAGCTAGGTACATTCCTGGACCCTAACAATCGTGAGCAGACAGATGTCCTTACCGATCTCTGGGATGGTAGGACTGGCGCGTGGCTCAAGATCGCCAAAACAACCGCAGACGATACGATAGCAAATCCTTGGATTAATCTAATTGGTTGCACTACTCCTTCTTGGGTAGCAGCGAACTTCTCGGATTATTTCACCGGCGGCGGTCTAGCCTCTCGCATAGTCTTCGTTTATTCTGAGACGAAGAGAAAACTCGTAGCGTATCCGAAGAGACATCTTCCAGAAGGTTTCGATGAGCAAAGAGGGATGCTTCTGCACGATCTGAAAGAAATTAGCACTCTTGTCGGAGAGTATATACTCACTGAAGAAGCTATGGATTGGGGAGAGACTTGGTACATTGACCATAACAGCAAAGATCACCCTCACATTCCAGCAGAGCGTTTTAAAGGCTACCTCGCACGGAAGCAAACTCACGTTCATAAACTTGCAATGGTACTCGCAGCATCACAAAGAGCTGAACTCATCATCGAGAAAGAAGATTTAATCCGTGCCAGTGATAAACTCACTGAGATGGAAAAAAACCTCCCTCTCGTGTTCGGTCAGATGAATCGAGAGCAAGAAGTCATGATCGCCGCAGACATGCTAGATTTAATTCGTACAACTGGACGCATCCAGCGACACATTCTCTACCGCGAGCATTTTTTCAGAACGATCTCGTTCGATACCTTTGAAAAGGTCCTTCGAACATTACAAGCTTCAGGACTCATACTCGTTACCCAAGCAAAAGGTGGCGTATACATTTCACCAGCAAAACTTAGTGGAGAAGAAGATGTTAGGACCAACTCTACCTCTGTCTGAGAAGACTCACCAGGACAAGTACAGGTCAGAGGGTGAAGTCTTTCGTGAAGCCATGAACCGTGTCAGTCATGCTATGACAGATGAAGATGACGATGAGCATTTTTATCGTTTTCGAGAAATCTTGATGCGAATGATGTTTATGCCTGGAGGGCGAGTTCAAGTTGCAATGGGCTCAACCCGTTACGTTACAGCGCATAATTGCTTTGTATCGGGAACGATAGAAGATAATTTCACTGAAGAAAACGGTATCATGGCACGAGCGAATGAAGCTGCCAAGACAATGCGAATGGGAGGAGGAATCGGTTATGATTTCAGTACCCTTCGTCCGCGTGGAGACTTGATCAAATCGCTCCAAGCTCGCTCGTCTGGTCCAGTATCTTTTATGACTATCTACGACGCGGTTTGTAGATGTATAGCATCTGCTGGTCATCGTAGGGGCGCGCAGATGGCAGTCTTGCGTGTCGATCACCCTGACGTTGAAGAGTTCATTCGTGCGAAGCAGAAGCTGGACACGTTGACAGGCTTCAATATCTCCCTCGGCATCACGGATGAGTTTATGCGAGCGGTCAAGGCCGGCTCTTACTTTGATCTTCGCTGGGATGGAAGAGTTTATAAGACGGTCGATGCGAAGATTCTTTGGGAAATGATTATGCGCTCGACATGGGATTGGGCTGAGCCGGGGGTTCTCTTCATCGATCGCATTAACGAGATGAATAACCTTTATTATTGCGAGAACATCGCAGCGACTAATCCATGCGGTGAGCAACCTCTTCCTCCATACGGTGCGTGTTTGCTCGGCTCGTTCAATCTCACGAAGTTTGTGAAGCCGAAATCTTCTATAGATATAACATCAATAAGTGACACAAAACCAAAACAAATTACTGAGTGGACCTTCGATTGGCAGTCCTTCATCAACAGTATTCCTCCTGTCGTACGAGCAATGGACAACGTAGTGGACCGCGCGCATTACCCACTTGAAGAACAGAAGCACGAAGCTATATCGAAGCGTAGAATGGGCCTCGGAATAACCGGACTGGCTAACGCAGGGGAAGCACTAGGATTCCCTTACGGCAGCGACGAGTTCGTAGAGTTTGAGGAGAAGATACTTTCTACCCTTGCCCAATACTGCTACGAGGCAAGTGCTGGTCTCGCCGCAGAAAAAGGCGCGTTCCCACTGTTTGATAAAGACAAATACCTCGCTAGTGAGTTTATAAAAACCCTTCCCGATCATACTCAAAACATGATCCGAGATTATGGGATAAGGAATAGTCACCTACTTTCCATCGCACCGACTGGAACTATCTCACTCTGTGCCGACAACATCTCTTCCGGCGTCGAGCCAGTCTTCAGTCATAGTTACGAACGAACTGTTCAAGAATTCGATGGAGCGATAACCTATCAAGTCGAAGATTACGGCGCACGAGTATTTGGCGTCCTTGGCAAGACGACGGAAGAGTGTTCAGCCGATGACCATCTTCGTGTCCTCGCCGCCGCTTACAAGCATGTGGACAGCGCGGTGTCAAAGACCTGCAACGTTGATCCGAATATGTCTTGGACGGACTTCAAAAATATATATATCAAAGCGTGGGAAACAGGGTGTAAAGGCTGTACGACTTTCAACCCATCTGGAGAGCGCGGAGGTGTTCTCGTAGCGACGAAGAAGGAGGAGCCAGAGATTAAAGATGCTCCAATCAAGTCTGTATCAGAACTAGATTCTGTTTCTTTGTCCTGCGAGACAGACCTTCTCACCGGAAGGAGAGATTGTGATGCCTAGCAACGTCGAACTTGAACTCGAACTCCTTAAAACAAACGATGACGATACAGCTTATCTCTTCTCCGACGGCGATACCGATGCTTGGTTGCCTAGATCGCTAATAATATCTCTCGACAAACTCCACCCAGGTGACAAAGAGGATGGAATGTATCTAGTAGAGCTGCCAGAGTATCTTGCGATTGAGAAGGACTTGGTCTGATGAAACTCAGATTTCTTGCCACTCTACTCTACCCTCTTACGAAAAAAAGAATGAGCAAGGAGCCTGACTTTATTATAGGAGTAGGTGATACAGCTTACTTAAAACGATGGTACGTTTTTCCTGAGAATAAGCTATTTAATATCTATCTTCATGAGTTTCTTCGTGACGATTATGACAATGCTATGCATGATCATCCTTTCGATAATATCAGTATCATACTCTGGGGAGAATATAATGAGTTTCTTCCTGGAGGAGTAAGGTACAGAAGCATTGGCTCAATAGTCCTTCGAAGAGCCGAGACACCTCACAGGATCGAAGTAGAGTCTCTTCCCGCAGAACGAGCTATAACCATCTTCATTCGAGGACCGCGGCGAAGAACTTGGGGATTTTACTGTCCTTGGGGATGGCGTCCCTGGTATAAATTTGTGAAAATAACTTCTGCTGGTAATAGTATCATCGGCGCGGGCTGTGAATGAAACTCTTGACTCCTACAGAGCTTCTTAAAATAGCGGAAGAGCTTTCGCACGGGGACTCCTACGTGTATTATACTGGAGCTTTTGCTCGTGATATTTCATTCGCAAAACCAGAGCTACGTATAGAATTGTGGAAGTTGCGTGAAGCAGCTCAGACACTAGAGGCTGCAAAACTGATTGCAACTCCTAGCGCCAAGCGTGCTAAAATGTTGACAGACTATATCATGCAGCGTCTTGACACAGGAGTTCCCCCTGGAGTACGCTTTGCAATCCAGCGGCTGGAAGATAAAGTGATTACTGGTAAGATTTATTAATGGTACCGTTTATGATCCAATAGTGGTACCAAGTACGAAACCCCTTGAGACTACAGGGGGCTTTGGGAGTTGTCTCAAGGGGCTCGAAAAATAAGTTTTGACGTTAGCCGAAGTCTCCCTCCCACAGTTCATTAGCTTGTTGCACTCGTTCGCGAGTTTTATCCCAGCGTTCATCAAGCTCTTCTTCTGTTATATCCCCATTGTTATAAAGTTCAATCTGTTCCATAGAGAACCGAGCTAGTTGGATAAATCCAAGGATTGCTGTCACTGACATATCAATTCTCCACAATTGCTTTAATAACAAGAAGCTCGAATGCTACGTCCTCGATAATGTCAAGTGCTTCACTAATATCGAGTGGTGGCTCGTCACGGTCACATACACTGTTACCTAGAGCGCGTGCGACATCGACACTCCCAATCTGTTCCACACTCATCTTACCTTGCCTTTTATGAAGGGCAAGGACAGTAAGCGTAGTGGCATATCCACTGCAAGCTGTCAGAACCGCTTTATAAGAAGCGAGAGGACCACTGTTGAAAAGACTAAAAGAACCAGCATTCGTACAGCTCACTAAGAATAGAATGACAAGCATACTACCAAACTTAATAAGCATGAAACTCTCCTTATTTCTTAAGGTGTAAAAGTCAGTCGTGTTCCTGGAGCACTCCAACGACCCCATATGAGTAAGACAACACCAATGACTTCGTTAGCTGAACTGAGAAATTCCAGACCGATTGTGCCTAGAGTCTCAGCATCAATTGGTAATTGTAAGCCAACGACGTTTAAGAACGCAGGTAGGAAAGCAATTATCCCACCCCATAGTGTCTTCGATTTCAAAAACCACTTGTTGTTCATATCACACTCCCGTTTTAGTAAAGAGTTGAAACCCACTGCTTAACGTTAAAGACAGGACATGTCTTAGCAGTAGTTAAATCGTTATGCCCAAGTACTTCTACATTAGGATACTCATGTCGCTTCAAACGAATCAGATCTTCAAGAGCTTTCCACTGAACTGAGGTGTAGTTACATTCACTTCCTCCTTCTTCTCTCATGCCTCCTATGAGACAAATACCGATCGAGTTAGCGTTGAAACCGAGCGCGTGAGCGCCAACTTCCTCATCAACGTCTCCGTCTTTGTCAAGGTCACGTCCATTCTCCAGTGTGCCATCACGTCTTATGACATAGTGATAACCAATATCGCTCCAACCGCGATCAAGATGCCAGGCGCGAATTTCATCTGCTCCGATATCCATAGAAGGCTTAGTGTAAGCACAATGGATAATTAACTGAGATATGATTCTCATGATTTATCTCCTTTGGCTGTTGCAAATGTAAATTCAAAGTCTCTTCCAGAGGCTCCAATACAAGATATACCATTCGTTTGAGTGATTAATATAGTCCAACTCCTATCTTCATAATCTACAAAGAGCTCTAAAATACCTCCACCACCTGCAATTCCAAAAGCAATTAATATCTCCCCGTAAGTTCTTTCCAAAGTCTTTACCATATTTGTACGAAGGGCACAATTTTCTTGTGCAGAGACAAGAGATATATTACATAGTAATACAAATCCAATTAAACTAAAGTATCTCACGAAAGTCATAATTCATTTATTATAGAAGACCGAAACGCATATAGCCGAGTTTTCCCTGTTTAGGTGACAATATAAAATGGCCTCCCGGACGCAAATTGATCGCCCGCATGACGTAGCGGAAGGTAAAACCGTTGTGATGCGCTTGCATCGTCGTAAACTGCCCGCCACGTGTATCGGCACGCTTGCGATTTTTCTCTAAATCATTCCCGCGTTTTCTCGCCACCTTGGCGTGGGAATAAAGAAGACCCTTACCCGCAGTGGTCCCTATTCCCACTTCAATTCCCGTAACCCAAGCCAGCTCTTTTTGGTCTTTCTGACGAGGATTGCCGTGCGCTTCGGCATAGACCCAAAACACCTCGCCCGCTGCTATAGGCCCTTTAACCTTGAGATAGTAGGCGGTTTCATAGGGTGCCTTGTCTTTCACAAACAGACGCTTCACGCGGGCTGTCCGAGTCTCGCCTGTAGCTATAAGCTGATACATTTGCCAAATCCTCCTGCGCCAGATAATCCATCACCACTGTCTCCGGCACCTGTTATCTCGATCTCGACACGATCCAGCCAGACGGGCTTTGTCCAAGAACCACTTGTTGTGAATTTCTGAACAGGCGAGGGTCCTGCTCCACCTTTTCCAACAGTAATACTTCCCTCGGCTTTATTAAGTTGGGTATCGGGCATTACAAACCGTCCACGTCAGTGCGCGAAATGACACCTTTGGTAACTAGCAGATCGGCAAGGCTGTCTGACGATACACGTTTGACTTCCGGTTCTGGAGCGGGCGGCGAATCAAACGAAGCGCCGTTCCAAGTGTGTCGAGTTGTTATCGTCTCATCAGCATTAATCCATTGTAAGTCCGAGTGGACTGGAAATTCCTCACCATTAGCAACAATTTGAGCTACACGACCATCTAGTTGCACTAAAGCTTTAGCCATCAGAAATACTCCCAAACAATGACGAGTCCAATACCACCATCTCCACCAGCTCTGCTACCTGAGTCTCGGTGCCCACCGGCACCACCGCCACCATGACCTTGACCATCTTCACCCGCCGTATTGAAGTCTGGCACCCCTCCAGCACCAAGACCCCCACCTGCCGCTCCGCCAAAGCCATTGGTTATTCCCCTAGTGTCGCCGCCACTTCTTCCTCCACGCTGACCGGCCAAATTAAGATCACCACCCGAGCCAATACCGGAAGCGGCAGGGGAACCACCTGTACCGCCTTCTATTCCACCGCCTCCTCCTGTCGCGCTCAATAATGAGCCGAATGAACTTGCACCTCCCGCACCACCAGATGTCGAAGTCGTTCCTTTCGCACCTGCTGCTCCAACTGTGACTGCCTCAGTGCCACTGAGAGCCGATTCCGCAAGAAGTTCCGTGGCATACCCACCTCCACCTCCACCACCTCCAATCTTGAAATTTGACGAACTTGATCCGCCGCCTCCACCTCCACCACCGACTACCTGGACTACGATAAAAGCAAGATCTGTAGGTTTAGTCCAAGTTGGAGTACCTGAGACATAAACCTGTACACTTCTCAAAGTTGAGGCTGCACCTAGAGTTATTCTCGCTGCTGCCGCATCCGCGTCGTCCAAGAGTCCTTGTGCGAAGCTCGAAACGTGTGCTTGCAGTTGATTAAACTTATCAACGTTATCCGCAAAGTCTGATCGAGCAAGCTTCGGATCATCCGTAGACTGATCTACATTTGCTTTACTTTGTACTGCTGGCCAAACCATCTACTTCTCCTTATCCGCTCTTAGGTCCTTTAATTTCCGCATCAATTGTTGCATCGGTGAGTGTTCCATCCTTATAAATCTTAAATTCTGCCGCAACCGGTCCGCCACTCGTGATAAATGTAGCCTTGTCAAGTAGTTCCCAAGTCCATCCCGAGCCTGCATTTTGAAATGCTTGAATAGTTGCAGATGTGATCGCCAGAGTGTCTCCTCGCGTAGCAAGTTTAAAGTGTCCTGTAACTATACGTTCAAAGATTCCAGCCGTTGCCAATGAAGTGTCAATATCCTCATAAGCTTCAATTTGTACCTCTGAGTCAATTAAAGTTATAAGATCTTTGAGGTATGCAAAGTTAACAGAATCTCCAGTTATAACAGCTCTGATGATAATATAACGTTTATCTTGTACAGGAACAAGAGGAACAAAGGAAGCAGAACTCGGAACACCTCCATCGGCGTCTGTACCAGTTGCCATTGTGAGCACTATATCCCCAAAGCCATTAGCACTTACAATAGGTGTAAAGTTTACATCTACACCCAGATCTAGCTCTGGAGTGTCATAGGAAATTACCAGTTCGTTGGCGACAATTCCTTTCCACTCATCGTCAAGATCATTCCAGGTCGCAGGTAGGTCAGCCCACGTATCAGCACCATTCGCCTCAAGTTCACCTTCAAAGTTAATAAAGGCATCTACAATAACCCCAGGCCAAATAAGCTGTCTCTCGTCTCGAGAGAGAAGAACGTTCTTTAAAGGAGGATCGCCTAATGTAGCTTCTATTATCAATGCGCTGGTAGACTCGTTATTAGTCGAGTCGATCATCTTTATACCAAAGACATATGTACCTGCAGCAAGCTCGTTAGTTTCAAAGGGGGAGGCCAGAAGAACACCTGAATGTAAAGGAGCCAAATCTTCCCAAGCATGTCCTGTACCAAGCTTAAATCGGATATGAAAACCGCCGCCTGTTCTAACGTCCGCTGGCAAGGGATCATGAGTCCAAGAGAATCTACGAGTGCCATCTGCTAGGCGGGCTATATTAAACGTGAGTAGCCCTGGTGGAACCTCAGTCTTACCTATAACATTATGTCCATTTATAGTGACATAATTAGATTTAACTCCTACAGGAGTATCACTTACTGCACGTATTCGAATATCATAGGCAACACTATCCTCAACGTCCCATATGAAGCTTTGTTGAATTCCTGCCGGCGCTGGAGAAGCCGGAGACCAGTCAGAATCAGCAGAACGCTTGAATTCTACTTCTACATGATCCGTACTATCAGAGTCAGTCCAAGATACCTTAATTCTGCTAACGACTGTACCATCATCTTTGACAAATAACTGCGCTGTGCCAGAAGCAGCTGCCAATGCAGTTGGATCAGGGATAAGGAAAGCAGAAGGTAAATCTGTTCTAGGAGCTGGCAGCGCTGGAGTTTCTTCATTGCTTGTCCAGACATAAATGTTAGAATCATGCTCTCGGAGCAACAAGTCCACTACAAGGACAGGCTGATTAAACTCATCACGATCTTGTCCAAAAGCAGCTTCCGACACCTCAAATTCTTTCGCCGTGAAGCCTAAGCGAGTATTATCTATTGAAACATTATCTCCAGCTTTCAGCCGATATCCTGAAATTTTAGTAGGATAGCCTATAGTAATTTGCCTTCTATGTCTTTCAAGTTCTATCTTTGCAATTCTTTGTGCGGTGTGAGGGCGCGTAGTCCAAGGAAGATCTATATCTGTGAACAAGCGAACGTTATTATCTTCAGCTTCATAAGTAGAACTCAACACATGAGGATAGGGAGCAGCAACGCCACTATTTAATGGCGAGCTGTATACTCCTTTCACCGCATTAAAGCGATCTCTACGAGGTTGTTTCGTATTAATCTCTAAATTTCCTCGGAGATCCGTCTCATCCAAAGTGATAGTAGGAGCTACATAAGCTCCAGCATACATAAACCACGTGTCGCCTACATGGGCAAGTCTACCCGCCAGTCCGGTTCGCATATCATCAAGAACACTTTCCACGTCTTGACTAGTATCAATAGTTCCTGAACCATGGTAACGCGGCTCACCATTCTTTACCAATTTGATAGTGCCTGAGCCTTCAGTAGTTAAATTTATAGGAATTCGGTCCATAGACCTATTAAAGGTAGTAGCTAACTGTACAGTAGACTTGCCCATGTACCGCTCGACAATAGCAAAATAATCTGTAGACACGACAAGTGGCGAAGGGAAACTTCCAGTTGATTCAACATCTACACTATCACCATCTTGAATTTCTAGTTTGTCCTCTTTAAAGACAAGCCAATTATTTGATGTATCGACACTTTGAACTGCATGGTTAATATCCTTTACAGTCACAATTTCATCACAGATGTTCGCTGCAGTTACGAACGTAGTGCTGTCTATCTCCGCTGCGGTAAAGCCCGCACCACCTTGATCCTTAGCAAGGTTCAGGTAATCATAAATGATGAGCGCCATGTTAGTCGTCCACTGAGATGGCAAGGCGCTATCACGCAGTTCAACTATCTCCTTCCCCCTAACCCAAGCGCTTATGGCAGGAACTCCTGTGTAGAGGTCTCTATTTTTCCTTAACCGAACGTAGATATAAGCTCGCCCACGAAGACGATGATTTGAGGTCCAAGCCGGAACTGCATTACCTAGAGTGCCATCTGCAGCTTGGTCAGAAGCTCCGAGATGCTTTCTAATCCTGGCAAATCCATTGAATTTTCCACTGATTACATTACCACCAGCGTCCATTTCTTCATTGAAAATAGGCTCATCATCGAGCATTATAGTATCAATAGAGGTTAACTCATGAGATGCAAGGACAATGATAAGATGAAGAAATTTATTATCATCAGCTGAAGTGAACGCGGCAACAATTGGCCCTGAAACTCGCTTGCGCCCGTAGACCAACTTCCAAGGTGTAATAGGCTCAATGAATTGTCTTACATTTTTAACCTCTTTCGCCACCA
>SDBT01011572.1_pt1 | contig 14194 bp, 14 predicted proteins | sample 2277101 | NCBI WGS metagenome assembly SDBT01 (sample SAMN10404973, study PRJNA504765) | marine sediment metagenome | isolation source: marine sediment core GS10_PC15, 103 cmbsf | place: Arctic Ocean: Southern Knipovich Ridge | collected 2010 | reverse complement strand
GTATCATGCCGGTCTCCCTAGCCATGTTGTAATTTAATTAACACTGAGTGAGGCGGTAAGGTGAATCATTTTCTCTGCAGCTTCCTGGCGACAATACAATAGTGAGGTACTTTATCGTTCATTTTTTCATATTCAACGATTTGAAAACCCCCGCCAGTGATTGTTCCCTGCAATTCAGGGAGTTTAAACAAATTTATATGCTGTGGCACAATTCTCATTTTACTTGCCAGGAACACTAATATACCTAAAAGGGTCTTTTTGTCGCCCATACAAGCACTGACCGAAATAAAAGTCCCACCCGGCTTCAATAATTCATTTATCCGATGAATAACAGCCTGGATATCTTCTAACATATGCAGAATTCTGAAAGCCAAAATCAAATTGAATGATTCTTTTTGATATCTCTCATCAAATATAGTTCCCTGCGCGTAATGTATGTTTTCAATATCACGCGTTCTGGCTTTTATTTTAGCGATCTCAATCATCTTGGACGAGATGTCAATTGCATGAATTTCCTTCACCTTATCCGCAATAGCATTGGATATAATACCCGTCGCGCAGCCATAATCCATAACCGTGTCATTGATATTGAGATATTTTAGAGTGGTTATAAAATCCTTGTTTTCACTCAGTTGAGTATGCTGTTCTTGGTCGGCAAAATCCTTGGCTTGTTTGTCCCAGAACTTTTCGGATTTCATTGCTTATCTGTTCTCCCAATTTACCTTGATCCATCCATTTTTAGAATAGTTCACCAATAGTATTTTACAGTTTTTCTTAATAAGAAGTTTTTGGGCAACTGACTTGTCTGACATAGGTTCTCCTTTAAGCGAATCAAGCCCTCTTATTTGCGTCTACGTTTCTTTTCTTGGGTGGCAATGAGATAGCATATTGATACGTCTACTTCAACCACTCTTCGAATATCTCAATTCAGGCACAAACACTCAGACTTCTGGTTTGGTCTTTTAAGTAAAGAGGCTTCTCTCATCAAATGGTTTTATCTAGAGAAAGATCTTGGCTTTATTCCATGTGAAGCACACCATTCTTCATAAGAAGGTACTTCTTCACCTACTATCAAAAGGAAATGATAAACCCCCATTTCTCCGAGAAACTTGAATTGTTTCCGTATGTCTTTCACTAACTCTTGAAAACCTGCATGAGAACGTAAATAGTTTTGAAAACCGTTGTACTTTTTGTTGAGCTCAATTATCGTTCTCGCATTGTGTATAATTGCCTCAATCTTCCTTCGATTTCTTATTATCCTTCTGTCGTCTAAAAGCTTGTCAATATCTACTAATTGGAGATTTGAGATTGCTACCGGATCAAAGCCGTGTAACGTTTCCTTGATCCCAGGCCATTTATTATTTACAACCTGCCATGATATTCCTGCTTGAAAAACTGATTTGCTCATTACATCAAGGTAATCAGCCAGGTTCTTTGGGTTGATTTTCTCTGGTGTTTCCATACTCATATACTCCTTAATACATTCATTTGGTTATTCAAGTAAACTCTATTATTTCTTTTCGCTTCTACATCGATAGGTACAGTCTCTTTACTACCATTCATAATTCTAAATCACTTTGTATCTAGCGAAAACATTGGTAAGAATAACATACTCTAAGCTCTCCGCAAGGGAAACTTTATAAAGATTTAACCGAAGTTGTCAACCTTTCTTCTGAATAAAGTCATCTACGGCTGATTTTATCAGTTCGTGGCCCAGCTCGACACAGTGCATCCTGGACGGTGGCAACCCATCCAGAGCTTCGGCTATATCTTTGTCAGAAATATCCAAAGCCTGTTCTATGCTCTTGCCCTCAAGCATTTCGCTGACCATAGAAACGCTAGCGATAGTAGCAGCGCAGCCAAAGGCTTTGAATTTGGCATCAGTGATAATATCGTCTTTGACCTTGATATATAATTCAAGATTAATGCCATATGAAGGATCCCCATAATATCCAACGCCATCCGGATTTTCAATTACACCCACGTTTCGCGGATTGCTAAAGTGATCCATCGCTCTCTTACTGAGAAAGAGCAGTCCTTTACCTAGACAATACAGCATAGGTACCCCGTTATTAAACAATAGTTAGCCAAGCCTTCAAGGTATTCGGAGGGGAAAGCGCTCGGCCTGCTCCAGCGTGAGGAAGTTGTTCCGGTACAGATTAGAAACGGCCCTTATGATGATAACTATGAAGAACGCTATGAAGCCGGTACGGTAGTCTATTATCTTGGTGAAGGGAAGTATCACAGGTATCCAATAGATAGGTACATTGTAGGCCACAAAGATCAGGTTGAGCGGGTGAGTGAACCTCAGTTTGGCTGGGCCCTGGCCGCCCAGGTTCTTCCTTTGCCAGGCTAACTGCCTGGCCGAATGCCATTCGACAACCGTTCAGTAGACCGCCCCGATAACCACCATCCCAATGAAGCCCGCAAAGTCTGACATTACCGAAGTGGATAGGACGAAGACCCCATAGGCCAGAGTGGGAATTCCCATTCCCAGCGTAAGCCAGTTATTCCAACGCGCGGTTAGGAATTTTTCCTTTGTCATAGTGTCCCTCCTTTCTGCTTATCGATTTCCAGATAATGATGTCTAATATTACTATTAGGTTTTGTTATTATGTTCCACAGTTATGACTACATTTCCCTTCTTGTGCCCTTTTTCAGATAGTGAAGTAGCGAATAGGGCGGAGCCACACGCTACGAATCCGTGGCATTTATCTAGTTTCTTGCCTGGCCAAATAGCGTCTCATTTTTACGGACAGCACCAGCGCAGTTGTCCCATAGAAGACCGCCATGAAGATAAAGAACACACGTACCCATATTGGCACAACGTCAACCGCTATGGCATTCGGTATTACGCTGAAATCAAAGGGGAATATGGATACCAGTGATACAGTCACGACGATGCCAATCAGGCTGAATACTATCCAGGCGGCCTGACGAAACCACTCTCTCGCGTAGGCAATTATGACAATATTAGCAACTATGACTAGAATCGATGCTGTAATCGGAATAGGAAGCCAAACGAAATAGTCATCAGTCAGCATCGATAGCCGGGTAACACTTCCGCCCGGTCCGGTAGTGTACCAAGCAATATACTTATGGAAGAAGGCAAAGAAGACAAGATTGGCTGCAGTCACCAGGATTATGAAAACGTCACTGGAGATTTCACCTGACCTGACTCGGCGTGGTACTTCCATGACTAGCTGCTTTCTGCCACAGTTATGACTACATTTCCTTTTTTGTGCCCTTTTTCGACATACCGGTAAGCCTCGGCAATTTGTTCCAACGGATAGCGTCTATCTATGACCGATTTTATCTTTCCCGCCTCCATAAGCTCTTTGAGGAAGATTAGATCTTTAGTCCTTTCGCTTGCTGACCTCAAACCTGCGAACACAATCGCTGCCTTTTTGCTACCGATCTTTGAAGTCCATAGCATTTGAAGAATAATTGCCGGCGTAGGCATAGTTGCAAGATAGATTCCACTTTGCTTTAACGAGTTTTTACAGCGTGAAAATGAACTCTTACCTACCGTGTCAAAAATGATGTCGTAGGTCTGGCTGCTCTTGGTGAAATCCTCTTTAGTGTAATCAATTACCTTATCGGTTCCCAGAGATTTCACCATTTCTAAATTCGTGGTACTGCATACCCCGGTAACTTCCGCCCCAAAGTACTTGGCAAGCTGTATCGCAAAAGTACCTATACTTCCAGAAGCGCCATTGACAAGAACTTTTTGTCCGCTCTGAATGTTTCCCTTATCTCTAAGGAAAGGCAATGCTGTCAATACCCCATCAACGGCGGCGGCGGCTTCCTCATAGGTTATATTGGCCGGTTTTATTGCCAACTGCCCGTCTTCAGGCAGACATATGTACTCGGCATGAGCGCCACAACTATTCACGGCCTATCCAAACACCTGGTCATCTTTCTTAAACAGCTTTACATCTTTGCCTACTGATTCAATTTCTCCGGCTAGCTCATACCCTAGTATAGGATTTTTTGGTCTTATGAGACCAGTGGAAAATCTTGCCATAAACGGGTCACCCTTTAGAAAGGCAAGGCCCGCTGTTGCTACTGTTGTTGCGTGAATCTTTATCAGTACTTCATTGTCCTTGGGGATAGGTTTTTCTACCTCTTTGAGTCGAAGAACATCTGGTGATCCGTATTTTGTGCATACAATTGCTTTCATAAGAATTCCTCCTACTAGCCGGGATTTCCCAGAGCAACCATTGCGGGTATTCTAAACCTCGGCTCGCTGGCTGTCAATCTCCATTTGAATTAACCTGTTTCCCAAGACCATAGAGAATTGTTTGCTACTTTGCTTGAAGCGCAGATATTGATTGAGGTATGCAAAAGGCAGTATAATTGTTTCAGGTTCACGGCTCCCTAAATGTATAAGGTATACGAATTCACAAGGTGATTTGACAGAAAGTAGATTCATGCAAGAAGTGAAACATCTCTATCGAAAAATAAAGCCGGACTTTGAATATTGCTTTAATGTTGAAACCTCGGCTCCACTCACCGCTGAAGAATTGAGGATATTGCGATGGCTGCTTGCGGAAACATTTGAGGTAGAGAGTTTCGGGGAGAAATCTTTCCTGGAACCGGTCGAGGATGTAATTGAAGTCGGTCCCCGTCTAAACTTTGACACAGCTTATTCAACCAACGCCGTAGCCATTTGCCACGCCTGCGGATTAGAAAAGGTCATTCGAGTGGAATGTTCAAGACGGTATCTAGTACCCACAGAAATAGATAGGGTGCGTTTCATTGCCGAAAATCATGACCGAATGACCGAATGTCCTTATCCTGAACCTTTAAAATCATTCGCAACGGGAACTATACCAGAAGAAGTTTACAACGTCCCGCTAATGACAGGGGGAGCTGATGAGTTGAGAAGATTCAACCGAGAGAACGGACTCGGCATGGATGAATGGGACATTGAATTTTACTCAAAACTCTTTACACAATCCTTACACCGAAACCCTACCAACGTGGAACTATTTATGCTTGGCAATAACAACAGTGAGCATTCGCGTCACTGGTTCTTCAAAGGCAAATTAATAATTGACGGACAAGAGGTCCCGGATACTCTACTCCAGATTGTTGAATCAACTATCCTCAACAATCCAGCCAATAGTATCATTGCTTTTAGTGATAACTCCAGCGCAATCCAGGGTTATAAAATCTGGACGATAATGCCTCAGCATCCAGGAACATGCTCCCCGTTTATTTCCAAACAATGTAACTATCACATTCTCTTTACGGCTGAAACCCATAACTATCCCAGCGGTATTCAACCATTCCAAGGAGCAACGACCGGCACTGGCGGGAGAATTCGTGACGGCCACGCTACTGGAAGAGGTTCTATGGTAATCGCGGGGACTGCTGGCTACTGTACGGCAGCTTTGAACATCCCCGACCATACTATTCCCGGTGAACCTGCTGGTCTTACCTATCCTTTCGAGTTGGCTTCACCGTTGGAAATCCTAATAGAAGCCAGTAATGGAGCTTCAGACTATGGTAACAAGTTCGGGGAACCAATAATTCAAGGTTTTGTCAGGACCTTTGAGCAGATATTACCAGATAACGAGCGTCGGGCCTGGATTAAACCGATTATGTTTACCGGCGGCGTTGGGCAAATCGATGAGCAGCATACAAAAAAAGAGGAGCCCAAAAAGGGGATGCTCATCGTCCAAGTTGGGGGACCGGCTTATCGAATCGGTATGGGTGGCGGCTCAGCTTCAAGCATGATTCAAGGTGAAAATATCGCCGAGCTTGACTTTAATGCAGTCCAACGTGGAAATGCTGAAATGGAGAACAAGCTTAATCGGGCGATCAGAGCCTGTGTTGAAATGGGTAATGAAAATCCGCTTCTTGTTGTTCATGACCAGGGTGCCGGGGGACCCGGCAATGTTCTAGCAGAAATTACAGACCCGGCTGGCGGTATCATTAGGATTCAGTGTATCAAACTTGGAGACCCGTCGCTGGCGGTGGCTGATATATGGTATGCCGAATATCAAGAGCGTTCTGCCTTTTTAATCCACCCGGGAAGAATCACTGAATTCTCGGTAATCTGCCAGAGGGAAAAAGTGAATTGTGAAGTGCTGGGGGAGATTACAGGAGATGGACGAATCGTAGTCTATGATGACAAAGATGGCTCCACACCAGTCGACCTTCCTCTTGATAGAATCCTGGGTGAGATACCCCAAAAATCATATATCCTCGAAAGGACTCCCCAGAAGCTGGAACCTCTACAGCTACCTAAGGAACTGGCTACTGAAGAAGCCTTAAGACTTATCTTATGCTTACCCTCCGTTGGCTCAAAGGGATTCCTGGTGCGAAAGGTTGACAGGAGTGTTACCGGGTTGATAGCTCAGCAGCAATGCTGCGGCCCTCTCCAACTCCCAGTTTCTGATGTGGCAATAGTCGCTCAAAGCCATTTCGGACTGACTGGCGCCGCAATTGCCATTGGCGAGCAACCTATCAAAATGCTCATTAATGAAAAAGCTGGTGCCCGAATGGCGGTTGGAGAAATGCTAACCAATATGGTTTCAGCTCGGATTAGTGATATCAGCCACATCAAGTGCTCGGTCAACTGGATGTGGGCGGCCAAACTCCCTGGTGAAGGAGCCAGGATTTATGATGCGGCAACGGCACTGGGAGAGCTGATGACGAAACTTGGCATTGCTGCTGATGGTGGTAAGGATAGTATCTCAATGGCCGCCAGAGTTGGGGATGAAAATGTAAAAGCACCTGGAGAAGTAGTCATCTCTGGCTATGCAACCATGCCAGATATCTCTAAAAAAGTAACCCCGGACGTTAAAAGACCCGGGGAAAGTAAGTTAGTTTTTATTGACCTGGCAGAAGGTAGAAACCGTCTCGGTGGTTCAGCTTTAGCTCAGGCACTCGGTCAGATTGGCGATGAATCACCGGATGTGGATAATCCCCTACTTCTCATCAACGCGTTCAACGCGCTCCAACGAATGATAGACGATGGTTTGATTCTTGCCTGCCACGATAGAAGCGATGGTGGTTTAATCACCACTTTGGTGGAAATGGGAATGGCTGGCAACTGCGGAATATCGATTCAACTGCCTGATGAAAAAGAGGCGATACCTCAGCTATTCTCTGAAGAGTTAGGATTAGTTTTGGAATATCTGCCAGCCAATGAGAGCATAATTCAGGGCATCCTGGCAAAATATGATGTCCCTTCCATTGTTCTAGGAAACACCGAGAAAGAAAAACAAGTAGTTATCCGTCACCGCAGCAAGGTTGAATTCGATGCCAGTATTCCGACACTTCTCTCCTGGTGGGAAGTGAGTAGTGATAGGCTGGAAGAAGAGCAGATGAATCCCATAGCTGCCAAAGAACAAGCGCAGCATCATAATCGTCCTGGCCTCAGATATCATCTGACTTTTCAACCCGGGGCGGCGCCCTTAGAGACACTGCTCCATACAGATAAGCCCAAAGTGGCTATTATACGGGAAGAAGGTAGCAATGGTGACCGGGAAATGACTTCAGCATTCTTCTGGGCTGGATTCGAACCCTGGGATATTACTATGACCGATATACTGGAAGGAAGAATTTCTCTCGATAAATTTCGGGGAGTTGTCTTCGTTGGTGGATTCTCCTATGCCGATGTCCTGGACCCGGCTAAAGGCTGGGCTGGTATCATTAGGTTCAATCCAAAGCTCCGGGAAATGTTCGATTGCTTCTTTAATCGACAGGACACCTTTTCGCTTGGTATCTGCAACGGTTGTCAGTTGATGGCATTTCTCGGCATCGTGCCCTGGCAAGGAATTCCTGAGAGAGAGCAACCGAGATTTATTCAAAATTCTTCTGAAAGATTTGAGTCTCACTGGGGAATGGTAAGAATCGCCGAAAGCCCCTCGATAATGCTAAAAGGCATGGAAGGCTCAATCCTCGGCATCTGGTCAGCCCATGCTGGAGGTCGTCTCTATTGTCCAAATCCTCAAGTTCTCTCCGAAGCAAGGCAGCAAGGTCTAACACCTATCGCTTATGTTGACGACGAGGGGATGCCAACAGAAAAATATCGTTTTAATCCCAATGGTTCACCTTTTGGCATAACAGCCTTTTGTTCACCAGATGGTCGACATTTAGCAATGATGCCTCACCCGGAGAGGTCCTTTTTACTCTGGCAATGGCCGTGGATACCGGAAGAATGGAAATCCGAAACGTGGAAGTTCAATGTTGGAGATTATTTTCTATGGGCGTCTCCATGGTTGAGGTTTTTTCAAAACGCTCACGAATGGTGTAGCCATCAAGTGTGAAATATCGAATTATGTCGAAATTGACTATACTCCTTCCTCGGTTTTTTAATCCGATACCCACGCTTTCAGTTAGAAAATCTCATTCCTTGCCAACCGAAGTTGCGGTGGCATACAACGAAAGGTTCTATGTTAAACAGCATCAATGCAATTATATTTGACATGGATGGGCTATTGCTAGATAGCGAAAGAATAGCTCTATCTACATTCGTTGATTCATGTAGAGAACACAGCTTTGAACCAAATATAGAAGTTTATTACAAATGTATTGGCACAAATGCTTCGAAAGTCAGAGAGGTATTATTGGAAGGCTATGGTGAGAACTTTCCTTACGAAGCCATTACTGAACTCTGGCGTAAGAAATACCATAAAGAGGCATTAGATAAACCAGTTCCTATGAAGGAAGGGGCGTTGAGTCTATTACAATACTTGAAACATGAAGGTGCAAAAATGGCAATCGTTACCTCAACTCGCCAAAAGAATGCTCTCATTAAGCTCTCTAATGCCCAAATATCGCACTTTTTTGATATTGTACTGGGTGGTGACCAGGTATCGGAGGGAAAACCGAATCCCGAAGGCTATTTAACTGTATCTCAGAAGTTAAACGAAGAACCTGCTAACTGCATTGCTCTTGAAGATTCCGATAATGGCGTATTAGCTGCCTATAATGCAGGGTTAACGGTCATCCAAGTCCCTGACCTGAAAGAACCTTCCGTTGAAATAAAAACTCTGGGGCACATAATCGTAAAATCATTGGTTGAAGTCGAATGTATATTTAAACGGTTTAATTCAGCATTTTCTTCCTAGCCGTGCCCTGCCCCCACAAAAACCAGTCCAGTTATACATCCTGACTTAATTATGTGTGGTCAAAGGTTGATTTAGACCACAACACCATTCTCTTGTGTCACAGTATCCGAACTGCTACTATAAAGACAAGTAAGAATAAAGGAGAGTAAGCATAAGAATGGGGAGCGATTTTGAAATTACGGCGGTGAAGGGAAGAGAAATTATCGATTGCCGTGGATACCCAACGGTGCAGGTTAACGTCTGGGTAAACAATACGATTCTTGGTAAAGCTGATGTCCCCAGCGGCCGCTCCAAGGGAACACACGAAGCCCATGAACTCCGTGATGGAGGACAAAGATATGCTGGTTTTGGTGTAAGAAAAGCTGTAGATAATGTAAACAGGATAATTGCTGCTGAGGTTATAGGCAAGGATGTGAGAGCCCAGAGAAAGTTAGACATGCTAATGATAGAAATGGATGGTACTCAAAATAAAGCAAAGCTCGGCGCTAATGCAATTATTGGCGTGTCTTTAGCTATTGCTAGAGCAGCAGCTTCCAGCCTCGGAATTCCCCTCTACAAATATATAAACACCGATGCTCATATCTTACCGGTTCCCATGATGAACCTCATCAACGGTGGCAAACTCACCTCCAATTACCTTGATTTTCAAGAGTTTATTATTATGCCTGTTGGAGCTGAAACATTTTCAGAAGCACTACGTATTAGCTCAGAAATTAACATGGTGCTCAGAGATATCCTTGTTGAAAAGTATGGGAAATTAGCAATTAACGTAGGAGATGAAGGTGGATGCGCACCGCCTATGGTGGAAATAAGAGAGGCTATGGATATGTTGAGAAAAGCTGTAGACAAGGCAGGATATGAAGACAAGATTGTATATGCCTTTGATATTGCCGCCACCGGCTTATATGATAAGAACGCCGCAAAATATACAATTGAAAAGAAGCAATTAAGTCGAGAGGAACTAATTGACCTTTACAAGGAGCTTATTACCTCATACCCCATTGTTTCTATTGAGGACCCTCTATATGAAGATGATTTTGAAGGATTCGCCAGGCTCACCAAAGAATCGGGTATCCAAATTGTAGGAGATGACCTGTTCGCCACAAATACCGATAGACTTAAAAAAGGCATAGAAATGAAGGCGGCGAATAGTTTGCTCTGGAAGGTTAACCAGATTGGGACTCTCAGCGAAGCTCTGGATGCAGCATCACTGGCTGTGAAGAATGATTACAGTGTAGTAGTCTCGGAGCGCTCTGGTGAAACCGAGGACGATATCATCGCCGATTTAGTAGTGGGGCTAAACGCTGGCCAGATTAAGACAGGAGCCCCGGTCAGGGGTGAGAGAACTGCTAAATATAATCGATTACTACAAATAGAAGAAGAGCTTGGAACTTCCGCGAAATACGCTGGAAAAAATTTCAGACAGCCAATTTAACTCGTACTGTTCTTATTGAGACAGGCTATTTGCCAGAAAGGGGAAGTGGACACGTACATCAAGAACAGGGCGGAGCTTACTTCACATGGGTATAAAAAGGGAAGGGAAGCGGCTGTAGCTATCATTGAGCATGCATTGCGCGCTTCAGACCCTTATGCCGCTACAAAGAATCTACTTAACCTTAAGGGAGAAACTCTAACTGTCGGCTCTCTCCATTTTGACTTAGCACAAAGAGGCAACATTTATGTCCTGGGTGCAGGGAAAGCTACTCTACTTATTGCTAAGGCTCTTGAAGAGATTCTGGGTGAAAGAATCACAGAAGGTCTCATAATCGTTAAGAGAGGTCAAGATGATACTCTAAAAAGGATTGAAATACGTAGGGCATCACATCCCATACCTGACAAAGACGGGTTCGACGCAGCCCAAGATATAAAGAGAATAGCGAAAAAAGCTCAGAAAAATGATATTGTTTTTTGTGCTATTACCGGGGGTAGCTCAGCTTTGATGCCTTTGCCGATTTCAAGTGTCAATTCGGAGGAAAAGGGACAAATCAACGAGCTACTGCTCGCCAGTGGCGCTACGATAAGAGAAATCAACGCCGTCAGAAAGCATCTTTCTGACATTAAGGGTGGTAAACTTGCTCTTTCCATCTTCCCCGCCAAAATCATTAACCTGACAGTTTCTGACGTTACTGAAGACCCATTAGACTATATAACCGACCCGACTGTTCCCGACTCTTCAACTTTCACAGATGCGATTTCTGTATTAGGAAAGTACAATTTATGGAACAAGTTCCCCAAAACTGCCGCGTGTTATCTACGCAATGCTACTCCAGCACTGGAAACTCCAAAGGGCTTTGGGGAATTTGAATCTCTAGTGCATTCCTTTATTTTAATAAAGAGTGCAACAGTATGCGAAGCCGCCGCCGAAAAAGCAGAAAAACTCGGCTTCACTCCCCTGATACTGACTACAATGCTTGAGGGGGAAAGCAGAGATGTGGGAACTGTGTTTGCAGGGATTGCCAAAGAAAGCAAACGCTTTAATAGGCCCCTACCACCACCTTGTGCCATCATTGCAGGGGGTGAGACCACCGTGAAAACGGGTGATAAACGTGGAGAAGGAGGCCCAAACCAGGAGTTCGTTTTAAGTGCCGCCTCAAAACTTACTGATGGTGACAAGGTCGTTATTGCCGCTATAGATACCGATGGAACTGATGGGCCAACCGACATCGCGGGAGGTATTGTAGACAGTTCTACAATAAGAAGAGCCAAGGAAAGTGGTCTAGATATATTCGAGCATTTGACAGAGCATGATACTTCCCCAATTTTATCATCGCTGGGCGATGCGATTTTAACTGGTCCTACAGGAACCAATACTAACGATTTAAAAATACTGCTGGTAGATAGATAGTTTTACATTATTGTAATATCGTGATACTGAGGCGATGAATAAGCAGTCGTGTAGGAAATCGGAAAACTGGCAGAGTAAAGGAGGAGATACGAGAGATGATTACAGTTATCGCCAATGGGAGACTGCTAGACTGCATCGGCGATGAGCCATTATATGATGCTTCAGTTGTCATTGAAGACGGCATAATCAAGGAGGCGCATACCGGGAAGAAGCCATTAAGTCAACCACTATCGTTAACGCCGAAATTATACGCATGAAGAACGAGCTCGGCTCCATAGAAGGTGGCAAATGGGCAGACATCATCGTTGTTGATGGCAATCCAGATGAGGACATAAATGTGTTGATTGAGCTGGCCAACATAAACCTGGTGATGAAGAAAGGTGAAGTCTTTAGAAACACGTTGTAGGTTCAGACCTTCACGCTCTTGTGCAGATTATTGCTCACTAAGTGAGAGCTAGCTGCCCAAAAGACAACATCGAGGTCGATAAGGATTGACTACAAGAGAAAACCATGAATCAAATCATGGAGGAGGAAAAATGGAAAGACTTAAAGGAATACAGTTTGAAAGCCCGGAAGATGTCGAGCCGACCTGCCCCGAAATCAACCGAGGTAAGGAGATTCTGTATCTGACACGAGGTGACATTGAGAACATGGGCTATACCCAGGAGGAGATTATAACCCTGGTACGCACCGCCCTTACTGAGCATGGCAAAAAGAAGGTCGAGATGCCAGCTAAAATAGCCATACATCCGATAAGCAATACCTTTCATCATGCCATGCCTGCCTTTGTTCCTGCTGTGGGAGCCTCCGGCATAAAGTGGGGTCAATGTTACCCGGAGAATTACAAATATGGACTCGAACAGACCTCAGTGCTTCTGATTCTGAACGATGTGCAGACTGGTTGGCCACTAGCGGTGATGGATGCCATATGGATAACGGCAAAGCGCACCGCAGCTGTCTCTGCGCTTGCTGTCGAGAAGCTGGCTCGCCGTGATAGTTCAGAAGTGGGGATACTTGGCTGCGGTGTGCAAGGCCGAGAGCATGTAGTCACTCTCGCCAGTGTTATGCCTCATCTCAAGAAAGTAAAGGTCATGGATATTATGCCTGAGAAGGCGCAAAGGCTAATTGATGAATTCAGAGGCAGATATGACTTCGGGATAGTTGAAGCTGCCTCTTACGAAGAGTTGACGCGTGGTTCTGATGTCGTGGTAACTGCTACCGCCATACTGGACATGCCTGACCCCAAGATTAAGGATGAGTGGATAAAGGAAGGAGCTTTGCTCTTACCGATAGACTTTGACTCGGTTTTTGAGTGGCAAACCATGAAGAGAGCAGACAAATTCCTGGTCGATAGTCTGGACGAAATGAATTACTTCATGGCAATAGGATATTTAGCAAATGGCTTGCCTCCACTTTACGCTGAGATTGGCGAGGTTGTTGCCGACATCAAACCAGGTAGAGAGAATGATAAAGAGCTGATATTTGACATGAATATCGGCATGGGCGTTGAGGATGTAGTTGTTGCTAAGGATATACTTCTCAGAGCAGTGAAGAACAACATCGGCAGGAGAATACCGCTGTAGCTGTTATTGGGATTACCGACAAAGTGGGCATTGGTTGACAGTTACCGAACTCTTATTCGAGAAAAAGCAACTTATCCCGCCTTTGCAACAAATGTTTGTTTCTCGTTCTAAAACCTGGGTAAAATGATGATATACTTAACTTCCTTCCTTGATAAGCAGAATGCTGTCCAGTTGGCATGATCTGTACATTACGAATACAGTAGAGCGTACACCTTAGCATGGCTTCGCGTTAGTTCTTCAATAACTGGATAATGACTCTTCAGTTAATTAAAGGGGCTCAGGCGGATATAGGGGGACGTTTGTTAGCCCAAGGTCGCGCCTCTTCAAGCTGTGCTGCCAAACGGAAGAGGGTAGCCTCATCACCGAAACGCCCGCTAAAGTGTGTACCTATTGGAAGACCATCGTTATTCCAGGATAACGGTATGGACATAGCAGGCTGCCCGGTGATATTACAGATAGGAGTGAAGGGTGTGAATTCATCATCGCGGCTAAGTACTTGCAGAGGATTCTCCGGGGGAGCATCAAAAGTACCAAGCGGTACAGGAGGTTCACCCAAAGTAGGTGTCAGCCACACATCGTAATCGACAAAGAGACGAGCAATTTCACGAGATAGCTTTTGTATTTCAGTCAGAGCGAGCAAGTAGGCTGGCGCACTCTGTTGTCGCCCCAGCTCATAC
>SDBT01011571.1_pt1 | contig 14194 bp, 21 predicted proteins | sample 2277101 | NCBI WGS metagenome assembly SDBT01 (sample SAMN10404973, study PRJNA504765) | marine sediment metagenome | isolation source: marine sediment core GS10_PC15, 103 cmbsf | place: Arctic Ocean: Southern Knipovich Ridge | collected 2010 | reverse complement strand
AGATTGGTTTGTTAGCGAAAAATGATATAAAAGCAAGGGATAAATTGATTGCAGGGCAAAAGGAGATGAACGAGCGTATAAAAGAGGAAATTATACTAAGAAAGGAATTAATAAAAAATAATAAAGCTGCGGAATTGGGGGTACAAAAAGAAATTGAGTTAAGGGATAAGCTAAAAGCTAAACAAGAAGAAAACAATAAATCAAAAAAGAAAGCAAATACACAGGAAAAAGAATTAACAGAAGATGTCAAGAAGACGACAGAAGAAATTGAAAAATCAAATAACGCACTAGAGGAGATTCCTGAGACCTTAAAAAAATCAGCAAAAGTATTAAAAGAAGATATTAGAAAAGAATGGATAAAGTTTACTGATGAAATTTCTGGTAATGAAGATTTGTTGCAGATTCCTGAAATATTCGCGGAAACATTAAGACTTGTAGAAGCAATCGAAGCTAATGATATGGCTAGTACAATAGAAGCGGCGGCGAAAATTGGTGATAACATAGTAACCGGGGTTGACACAGCGATAAGCAAGGCAGAAGAATTGACGCAATTATTTGGAGAAGGTAAACGCTTGTCGGCTGTGGAATCCATTGGAAACTTGACAAAGCAAATAGGGCTGGCATTGTTAAAAGCTCCCGACCCTAGCAAAGGATTACAGATTGCCGGTGCTGTTCTATTAGGAGTGGGGTTGATAGCCGCGGCTGCTGCAAAAATAATCAAAGCAATAAAGGGCGAAGGGCAATCCTCTGCTGAAACGGCAGAACAAAGAGCGGCAGCGGAGCAAAAAACACTGGATTTGGTTGGCAATCAAATAACTCTGTTTGGTGAGTTGGTTGCTTTAGGGGACGAATCACTAGATACAGAAGAAGAGAAAATCGAATTCCTAGATAAGCAACTTGACATATTATTATCACAATTAAAATTAACAGAGAATATCACACAAGCTGATTTAATAAGATTAAGAATTGCAGCAGAGCAAGAGCGGATACAAAAGCAAGCGTTACTAGACCAAGCGCTGCTGGCAAAGGAAGGGAGTCGGGGAGATCGTAAGAAACTTTTAGAATCACAAGGTATCGATTTTAGTGGATCAACAAAAGACGAAGTGGATGAGTTTATCGATAAATTAACTGCTGACTTGACAGGGCTTGATGTTAGAATCGAAGGACTTAGTAGTGCGGGGGAAATCATTACATCAATAACGGCAGCGCAAGACATGTTATTAGAAAATGCAAAAAAAGAATTGGATGTTCGTATTGAGATATTGCGCACTAGAGCAGAGCAAGGCAAAATAACGGACGCCTTTGCACAAGAGGAAATTAGGAAAATATTAATAGAGCGATTGAGTTTAGAAAAATTAGAATTAGCAAACCTAAAAATACGCAATGCTAGTATTTCTGAAATCAGAGAACAGACGTTGGTTATATTGAATGCAGAAGGTGCTTTATTAGACCTAAGCAATGAGCGATTTAACACACAAATTGAATTAATACGTGCCAGGGAGGCTGCCGAAAAGATTACTGAAGAGCAAGCCGATGAGCAGGTATTAAAAATACTCAATGAACAGTTACAGCATTTGATAGATATAAAAGCAAGTGATTTAGATATTTTAGCGATAGAAGCGGAAATACTTAATATTAAAAACAAACAAAATGAAGAGACAGATAAGGAAAATAAAAAGCTTGTAGAAGCCGTGCGTAACAGACAGAAATTAATAGAACAATTTAGAGCGAGTGGTGCGGTTCCTAGTGGCGCTGAATCAGCGGCTTTAGCACAAAGCAAACAAACTATTATAAATGAATTGAAAGCTAGTGGAGCGAGTCAAGAAGAAATCGATGCATTCTTAGCACAATTACCAGCATTCAGTAAAGGTGGGTTAGTTCCTAAAACGGGTCCTGCTTTAGTAGAGAAAGGGGAACTTATTTTACCGAGACAATTTACTAAAATGTTTCGGGACTTTATGCTTAACTCAGCTGGGTTCTTTGAAATGAATGCATTCAAAACATCACAGGGGCTTGAGAGTCCAATCTTTAAGTCTACGCCAATTGACAATGCGGTCGCGGGTGCGATACAAAGAAAAGAATCACAAAATATTAATCAAACAAACCATTTTAGTGTTAACTTAACACTCGGTGATATTAATATATCAGGTAGAGACGACGCGCCTAGAATAAAGACTATGATAAATGGTGAAATGGATATATTAGCTAACAAGGTAAACAGATTATTGCAATCGAATAAGATAGATAAAAGGCAAGGTATTACATTATGAATCACAAAGATAAGAGATTTAATTTTAGACCAACAGCTGTAAGATATTATGATAATGGGAAAGGGTTTTGCCGGCTTTGTGGAGAACCAGCGGGAAAAGGCAGGACAAGGTCATGTAGTGAAGAGTGTTATTCGGGGCTTTATATTAGAATAAATGCCAATTACGCTAGGTATAAGGTTTATGAAAGAGATAAGGGCATTTGTGCAATATGTAAAACCAACGCAGATGATCATAAAAGAGAAAGTTCTTATAGCTGGCAAGCAAAGCATACATGGGAAGCCGATCATATTATACCAGTTAAAGAAGGTGGGGGTGGCTGCGGGCTGGAGGGATTAAGAACATTATGTATTAAATGTCATGGTAAAGAAAGTGGTTTACTTAGGAAAAGATTAAATCAAAAGAGATCACCTCAAAGGATGTTATTCTAATGAGCATGGCTTTTAAACATACATTTACAAAAACCTTTTCAACTACATTAACAAGGGGGGTTGGAGCACAGGGTGTTGGTAGAACATTAGCCGACGCGGTCGGGCCTTTTATTCATGTAGCTGCTAATGGCAGTGATTCTAACGATGGGACGACACCAGCACTATCTGTTCTGACACTTGGACAGGCTATTATTGAATTAGGTGTTTCTGGTAGGTCAACTATTATGATTATTAGAAATGCTTTTGTAGGTGCTATTACAATAGACTCAAGCTCGACGGCAAGTTCAATAACACTTCCTTCAGGAAATGATTTGCAAGTTGAATTAAATGAGTTTGCCACTATTAGTTTTACAAATGCGATTCTTTTGGCAGGGTCAAACATAGTCACAGGTGGCAGGTATTTAAGGGACGCAGACATTTATCCTATAGGCGTATCTTTGCAAGGGCAGGGAACAAATATCACAGTTAGAAATATTGATTACGTTCAGATTAATCGTGTAACTGCTGCATTGGCAGGGGGCATTAGTTTCAATTTGAATTCTGCGGGGTTTGTCGTAGAGTATTGTTTTATTAATTCAGATGTTGGGGTTAGTGCTAAAATTGTTGATTCGACAATTAACAATAATATTATGATTGCAACGCCGCCACTGGATGCCGAAGACACTAGCAGAACGGCAGGGATACTATATTCCGATCTTTCTGGTGCCTCCCCATTTACGATTGATGTTAAGCGGAATATTGTTTATGGGTTTAGTGATTCCATAGAGGTTATTTATAACCAGGGCATATTCCCTCCAGCGCCAGGGCATACCTTTAATTTTGATAGTAATGTTTTTGCAGCTTCTATTTTATCGCTTCTAATAATTAGGATGGGTAATACAGCGGGGACGCCAATCGCCAGTTATAATTTTGATTTTAATCTTGCTACAAATAGCGTTGTTGAGTTAAGCATTGATCCAGCCGCATCGAGTTCTGCACAAACTGTTATAACTACAAATGCAATTGATAAAGACACTCCTTTAATGTTGGTTGATGTAGACGACTTAGTGAATAATAATAATATAGACGCTGGCAGGTTACAATTTGAAGGCAAGACAACACTAGATGGTTCGGGTAAATACTTTATAGATTCTCCGTTAGTAGGGGCTGGGTTAAGCGGCGTAGATGTTAGCCCCTTTGATGAGTCCACAAGTCTAACTAGCCAGTCATTTGCTAAAACATTCGAAGTCCCATTTCCGCCAACTAGCTTAGCTTTATTAAATAGCCAAATTAATCCAATAGATATTAACGATGTAAATGGAAATAAACATATAGATTATGATGGGCAAAAAAGACGATTCGAGTTTACCTTCGGAGATGAAATTCACATTGATAATCTCACTCTAAAAGAAATTAAATTAATGGTTTCTAAAATATCAGTCAAAGCTTTTTATCCTTTGGGTGTCGGTGGAAACTTATTTGCAGAAGGTCAATTATCAAGTGGCACTTTTAATAGTAATGATAATTCAATCACAATAGTTGGCGGTGCTATGATTACTGATTATTGGCGTGGCTTTTGGGTTAATATAGCAGGGAGTGAGTTCTTTATTGACTCAAATACAGAGACCAAATTAATATTAGTCGATAAAAAAGCCGATGGGTTTCCTTCTGCTGGAGTCGTGTCATTTATAATAGAGTTTATTTTAGTACAAAACGACCCCGGCGGGCAATTATTTAATCAGCAAAACTTTACACAGTTTAAGAAAGGTGGGCAACTCAGAGAAGATTCTGAGACAGTCCGCGCTTATGATTACACTACTGATACGCTTATATTAAATGAGGTTGAAGATTTTGAGGAAGAGCCGGAATGAGACAAGTTTTATTATTGGGTATTGATATTACTAAGTTTATAATCAGTATCTCAGAAATAACTAATTCCGTTGGCGACTTTGGTCAACTCGCAATTAATGAAGCGCCGACGTTGGAAGGTGACAATCGATTAGGTTTTTGGGATGTTGGCAAATCTGCTAGTCCCTTTTTTGGCGAAAATGATTTGAATAAATTTGATATTGAAATAATAAATAATGGTCAATCAATATTCAAGGGATTCGTGCAAAATATAACAGCGAATAATCAATCAAGAATTTCAAGTATTACTTTATCGTCGGTAGTACAAAAGACTTTAGAAAGGGGGCTTGTTTATGCAAGTGCTGATACTGCGAACCCTGCCGTAATAGCTAGGCAAATCTGCACACTATATAAAATACCAATCGATGAAGTCAGCTTTAGCAAAGCTTCGGGGTTATATGGTAAAAATCTAATTGTATTTAGTGCTTTTTTCAAAGGGGAAACTTCGATTCTGGACGGATTGCAAATGATCGCAGAATTAGGATTGGCTAGGATATATAATTTTAATAATCGATTGCATTATGATTTCTTTAATATAAAAGCTGCTCCCCCGGTAATAACTTTTTCAGATCAATCAAGCGGACAAGTGAGAATATATTCACATCCTGAGACGGAAATAATTGAAAAGGATAAAGCAGAAGGGTATTCAGTAGAATGGGTAGGCGATAATTTAGGAACTAAAGCGACTTTTGGAATTACTGAGAACGAAGGCAAGACCTTAAGCGGTGGCTGGGGAAATCCTGTTAGAATAATGACTTTACAGAGTGCTGTTTTTATGGGAGAACAGTGGCTAGCTTATCTGAATAAACTACACCGTAAATTACTATTTGATATACCTATTAATTTTGCAAAAACATTATCTTTAAATGATCCGATTGGATTAGATTACAGAGGCACTACTACAATAGGTGATATAATAAGTATTGATAGTTCTAGGAGGGTGTCTGCTACAGTGCAGATATTAACAAGATAATATAAGCATCCAAGAGGTAGAAACTCCTGGATGCAAATTCCCTATAAATACGATGTGAGTATTTAAAGGCCTCTTATATTTGATTTCTCAAATATAACAAAAAAATCTCATGATAAACTATGTGAAGCTTTGAGATAAGTCAATAGTTTTAAAGAGAAATAAATAAAAATGTCAAATAGAATACCTAACCGCAACACAACTAGCTTAAGACATTCAATTCAGAATGTAGAGCTATTACCTAAGCGTGGTTTATGGTATTATCTATCTTTTTTAGACACTGATACCTTCACAATTGATCCAATAGAAGATAGCCTCGGAGTAAGTAGAATAGCCATATGGATTAATGGAGTTAATTACGATCTAGGCGATACACAAATTACACTCGATTTAAGTACATCAGGGGAAAACGGATTAGTGGATGGAATCTCATTCGATAGCGGGGCTTTATGGTATCTTATATGGGCTTTTACAAATGAATCAAATACAGGAACGCCGACTTTTGGCATGACTAGAAAACCACTTTCTAATTGGACTGGTTTAAGTTCAGGTGGTGGGTTTGGCACGACTGCAACCTTAACAGGACTGACTAACGCTTTTCAATTTACAATAGGAGCTAGAGTAGTAGTTACAAATGTAGTAGGTTCTGCACCTGATTTTGAATATAATCATGGTACGGTCGCTTCTATAATTTCAGATACATCAGTTACCATAGATCTTGATGATAATGAACCTAATTATGGTACTGCAATTACTGGAGCAACGGGTGGAATATTAAAGCAATGGAATAAGTTTAGACCTTATGTAGTAACTTCTACAGGCCAAACATTATTCGAGAATAATTATCGCTTACTAGGAGAACTTGCTTCGCAAACTTCGCTTATTGTGAAATTATATCGTGTCGATGAGCCATATAGAACACGGTTTGGGAATAGCTTTATGATAGACTCCTTTGGAGCGGTTACTAATGCAACCTTTACAGCAGCGAGATTCTTTCCATTATGGGCTCAGCAAGGTAATTTCAGATCAATATCAATTACTTCAAGTGGAGCGCACCTTGTTATAATTAGAGGTCCGATGGGTATTGAAGTAGTAAATAGATTACAATTAGCAGGGCAGCATTGTGATCTAACGTCAATAATAGATTTGAGAAACTTTGTGTCTTTGAATTACTCATCAACTGCAAATAGTACAAACCGACTTGCTGCAAAAGCTTATATAGTGCCAGGGGGAATGAGGTTATAATATACGGTCGATCATTTTATTAACATCTTCTAAAGCTGTAAGGTATGCTTTGGCAGCTTCACTATCGTCAGAGAGTCTGTAAATGCTTTTAGATACATTAAACATCGCCTTGACATTAGCAATAGCTGCTTTGTGTTTTTGTAGTTCTAAGTATTGTTTATAAGCTTGGCTAATCATTGAATAATTCTCTTTGATCTAACATAGATTTATGATGGTCATTAAGTTTTCTGTATACTAATTCAGTGCGTTTAGTGTTTGCTCCTTGATTAAGACTTAACGTTTTCACCATTGTAGTAGTCACATTTATAGTAAATTTTTCCCATGTTTTAGGAATTGACTCGTTTTCATATATTGATAATAGAAAAGAACCTTTGATATCATTCAAGCATTCGATTAATTCATTAAATTGCGTTTGTGTGTATTTGTGTTTGTAAACTTGCCTTGCTCCGATATATGGCGGATCCATATAAAACAATGCTTTTTCGGAATCATAACGATTGATTAATTTAATAGCGTCTTCGCATTCGCATAGTACATTATCTAACCTTGGCATTATGTTTGCTAGCAATTTGTGACTAGCCCAATTTTTAGGATAAGAAGAGCCGGATGGATCTCTTGAGTAGCCAAGGCCAGGACTTTCCAAATTAGCACCAAAAGAGCTATATATTAAATAAAAGATTGCCCATGCCCTTTCAATTAGATTACCATAATTATTAGCATTAATAATATCTCTTGCTTTGTTAAATAGCATTCTAGAAAATGGACACTCTTCAATCATTTGAATTAATTCTAATCTTTTTTCAGGATTAGCACACACTTGATAAAAGTTTACAATATCACCATCTAAGTCATTTAATACTTCAATCTTGCTTGTCCAGCCTCTAGCAAAGAATATAGCAGCGCCGCCACAAAAAGGTTCGATATACACATCAGACTTTGGCATTAAAGATAATATATCCTTTGCTATCCTTTGTTTGCCGCCGTAATATGTTAATAATGGTTTCACTGTTTATTATACCATTCCAAAAAATCACGACCCTTAACAATCCAAACACCTGTTAATTTATTGTACTTACCTTTAATCAATTTCTTGTTTAAATTCTGTAGGATTTTTCGTAATGGAGTGATTTCATAAAGTGACATATTCGATAAATTGACTAATTCCAAGGGCGTGTAATAAAAATCAGGATCAATTAAATTCATTCTTGACTCCATCTATAGCATGTATATATTCCCAAACTTCAATATCAACACCTAGACTTTCTAATTTCTCGGAAGTTATTTCATTCTTGAGATATTTAATAGCAAAGCATTTATGATTAACTCGCTTGGCGGTTTCTCCATGTATATGTATAGTAGCTGAATCGTGGCATTTTCTACATAGTCTCATAATATTCCATATTTCATCCGTCCGATTAATTCCTGGTAGTATATGATGTGTCTCTAAATGATAAGCATCCAAAAGCCCGTCAAGTAAACATAATTCACAATGCTTGTTATCCTTCCTGTATTTGGAAATCAATGTAGACGATTTAATCTTAATCGTTTTAGCAAGTGGTTTTCGGTCGTTTGTTAATGCCATAAAAAATAATGCCTACATGTCTGCAATATAATATGCGAAAGTATGAGAATTTCCATGTAGGCAAACAAAATTTAAAGTTTTGATTAGGTTAGTAATCCAATTGCGTCGTCTAGCAATTTCTTATTAGAAAAATATTCATTGTGTCGTACTGTTTTATCGCCAAACTTTTCAGCGTTAAAATGATAATAATTACTAGGTTGTTTTCTAAAACCGGATTGACCAACACGCTTAAAAGGTCTAGTCATTTTTGCAATATAAGATAAGATTCTATCTGAATCTGAATAGTAAGCTACAATTTTTGATACCTTATGAGATACTTTAGCATAGCGTTTCCCATACTTAAACCTACGTCTGGCAAGATCAGCTCCGAGCACTGCTATTCCATTGATTAAATAACTAGTCTTAGCATGCATTAAAGCTCTCATTGCTAAATAACATCCCATTGAGTGCGCTACAATATAGACTTTATCATAACCCATGATTTTCATATCAGCAATTATACGACACAAAGCCACTGCGGACTTACGAGCTTTAGATAAATCAGAATAATATTTAACGACTTTGCCAGAACTAGGCCATGTAAAGCCGTAGGTATCAAATCTTGAGTCTTTGAATAAATCACCCATGCCTTTGTATAATGAGACAGCGTCGCTAAAATCGTTGTTATATCCATGTATAAATATGATAGCTGTTTTATGATTAACTTCAAAAGACTTAGCGCCACCGACACGATAGTAAGTTCCTTTTTTCCAAGATCGGAAAGTGTCATTAGTATTGTTATCGTCCCTAGCTGATAAGATTATCATTTATATTTACTCATTTCGATTTCAGTTTGAAAAGGTTTTATGCTATCGAAGTATTTTTTAACAAAATAAGTTTTGCCTTTGGGTGTTATGTACATTCGATTATAAACCCCGTTTTTATTTCCCCTGCTCCACGGCTCGTCTTTGACTACAAAATAACCACAATTAATATATTGTTGGAAAGGCACATTACATTTATCAAAATATGTATATCCATTATCGCGAAACCAAGTAAACATGATAGTTCTTCCAATATTATCAGCGCCTTTGTCGTTTAATAATTGAGCGAGACCTGTAACAGTCTTCAAGTCTTTGCTGGCATAAACAACATTATTCACATAATCTATTTTATCTTGGTTTTCTTCTATATAATCAGATAAATCATTCTTTTCTCGGATCGTTTCAAGCAATTTTTGCAATGCTTGTTCGTAATTTTGAGGTAACGCAAGCTGATTAGATTTTAATTGCTCACGCATTTCAAAGAAAGCATCCACCATTCTCTCTTGAAAAGCAATAGTTTCTGGAGTCGTTCGAACAAGAACAGGCAGAATCATTATTTGCCGTTCAGTAAGCAGGACGACACTTTTTTTCCGACCAGTTGCACTTCCAGCAATGTTTACACGTTTCAAACGTGTAAATTGCTTTGACACTGTCTCTAAGAGGTTTTTGTGATCTACATTAAATCCATTTGCAACCGTTAGGCTGTCTATCCATAATTCATTATCTTGGTTAATTATCTCTATATTCATGAATAATCCTTCTATTTAATACCGTTTCTTTTAGACGCTAATAACATTAATTGATCTTGAGTCCTGCGTGATTCGTCTTCTACCCTTGTTTCCAATCCGTCAAGCTTCTTTTTAATAGATTCTGACTCATTTATATTATGTTGTAGCTTGTCAGCTATCACTTGTAAAGCAGGTTTGATGTCTTCTACCATTGTTTTTTGTAATTTAGTAACAGCATGACCAATCTTATTAGTCAGTCGATTAAGAAACCAAAATAACAAGGCAGCGACTGGACTATTGCCTAATAGTGGGTAAAGTATACTAGTAAAGTCTTCCATAAGCAAATAATACCCGCAAAAGGAACTTAATGCGGGTCTAATTAAGATAATTAATGTTGCAAACATCATAATAAAAAAAAGAATTATCGTCAAATATATCTTGATTATTTAATTTTTTATGATTATTCTAAGATATCACAAAATTAAAGGAATTGATTATGAAATATTTAGAGAAATCTATAATAATAGATGCTTACCAATACAATGAAAACTACTTTGAGCAATTGCCATTGGAATTTATCAAAATTATATCCATTAGTGCAGAACAGGGTAATTATATACGTGTTGAGCAGGGCTACGATGTGCTTTTGGCTTATGGCGATTGGATCATAAAAAATGGTAGAGGTCATTTTCAGGTACTATCTAATACAGATTTTAATAAGACATATACGGAAATGGTTTTTAACGATTACCGCGACGGCTTGCCCGTAATGTCCACTGAGGGTTAAGTTATGAAATATCAATATTATTGGAATTGGAGCAAGCGGCCAGTGCAAAAGAATTACAAAGGCATGAGGTGTAATGTGATAATTCGAGGCAAAATGAACTCAGCTTTAATAGAGTTTGAGAATGGAGACAGAGTTGTCACGTCTAGGAACGGATTAAGGAAATGCCATGCATAGAAGAGAATACTTCCAAACATTAATACAGGGTAAATACTCCAATGAGTGGCACGATTTACCATTAAAATTACAGCGAGAAATACAAATGCTTGCTTATAATTTTTCAGATCCCAGGTTAATAACAAACCCATTCACTAGCGCCGCCACCATAGCTGATAAACTTGGTATAACAATACGCACAATCCAAAGGCACCATTTGCTAATACGAAAAAGCAAAGACTTTGCAGATAACCCGGAAAATAAAGAGTTGCAAGAATTATTCGGTGGCTATGACAAAAAGTGGGTTAATGCTTATAAATGGTTGCAAATCATACCAACAAAGAACAAGACAAAAGCTAATATGTATATCCTGTATCCAATCCTACATGAGAACTATAATAATAAATACAAGCCCACTGACAACGGCTCTCAGCGGTGTGACAAAATACCTATAATACCTTATAAATCTGATCTTTGGTATGACAAAAAACAGAGTTTAAAGGGTAAGCGGTATGACAAAAACGAGCCAATTCTATCTAGTCGGTATGACAAAATCGCTACCAACGCACCCCCAAAACCCAGTGCTACAATTGCTATTAGCGCCCTATCCCTAGAAGACTTATCCCTATATGATTTAAACCCTACCGGAGCGGTCGGGTCGGAGAGAAAAATGTCAATTAAAGAATTATACAATAAACGAATACGTGATATAATTTATAACTATCCAAACAAGGTAGTGATAGAAGCCTATCATTCTATTACAGAACACCCAAAGAGCTTAGATAATATCGATCTCACAAAACAAGAATTTAAACGCTATTTACAGGATGCTGTTAAGTTTTTCGTGTCTAACAACTATACACACCGTAAGATATATATGTTTCAATTAAAGACTTTGCTAGATACAGAGGTTAGTATTGAGAAAATGTACGTATTTAGATTAGAAAAGGTTGTGCAAAAGAGTATAAGGTGGGATGTATTAGAGAAATACGACACTAGAATAGACAAGGCAATGGAGAAACATCCTGATAATGAATTGAAGCAAGCGATTCAACATGAGAATCAACTAGGAATAGATTTTATTGTACAAAATCGCGAAGAAAATAAAAAAAGTGTGTCTATTACTGTGAAATCTGAGTTAGATTTGCTTAAAGATTTTAGAGAGGATAATCAGGAAATGTTTACACAATTTAAAAGCTTGGTTTTAAATGAAATGGTATTAGAATCAAGAAGATATTGGCGTGATGAGCCGGAGATGATGTTCAAACCTGAAATGATTAATGCTAGTGGCATGACTAACAAGCTACACACATTGAGATTTAGATCATTTATGGCAGACAGAATTAGGGAGTTTAATAATGCCTGATGCTGTTCTAAGCATACCTGACACATTGCCAAGTGAGGAATATTTCAGTACCACAAGCGCCCTTAAATTGTTGGCTCGTGATGTTATTGAATTATGGACACTAGAGCCTGAACACGATTTATATAACAATGCAATCGCAGACGTTTATAAGCTCATTGATAATAGGATAAGGGAGTTTAATAATGCTTAATGTTGCTAGGTTAGTAGAAACTCATCAAGATTCAAAAGAATTTATTGCTTATGATCGTACCTTAACCGCCCTTAAATTGTTAAAAGATGATATAAGTAAAGAGATTGAAAAGCACGAGCTTGATTATAAGGAACATAGATACAGGGACGGCTTGCAATTCGCAATGAATATAATTGATGAAATGATCGGAGAAGCTGAATGACAAAAGCCATTCGTGTTGAAACATATATTGACAATATTTATAAAAAAGACGCCGTAATAACCGCCCTTAAATTGTTGAGGGATGATATAATTAAAAAAGTGCCTGAGTATACCAAATTCGAAGATGCCGCGGATGAGTTTGAGGCAGGGTTTGGGCAAATGAAATACAAAGCCATAAAGCTTATTGATGATATGCTAGGAGAAAATGAATGAATGAAGTGAGGGATTATGGACAACCAAACCTTGATAAATGAGTTATTATCTAAGGCTTATAGCGATAAGTTTAGACAAGAGCACCCAGAAATCGCAAAGAAAATGGGTAAAATTATAATGGAATCGCAGATATTGCAACATATATCAAGTATGTTTCCCGATGATAGTTCTAAAACAAAGGATAAACCATGATTAAAAAATTGGCGGAATATTGGATACTTATAGCAATTCCGATATTACTATTAGGCACTGCTTGGCTTTGCGATAATGTTCTATTTACAGACGATCTAGACTATATAAACAAAGAGTTTTACCATGCTGAAAATACAGTAAATAACCGTACTAATTTTATCAATATCCAAAACCAGCTATTAAACATAGATCACATAGTATCATTTTCAAGTGCAATAGACTATCTCAAGCAAGAAAACCAACCAGAACAAATACTTTGGGGAATAAACATCGATCTGAGTACAAACGAAACGCTAACCTTCTATTGGCGTGACTACCAAGACATGCTTAATGTATTATTGAATGTAGCACACAAGTTTAATATCTATATGGCATCTGTAGATGAGCAAGGACACATCATAGATGATGAAACTAAATGGATAGTGCCAAAAGAAATACAATTAGGTAGAGTAACAGCTGAGAAGCGAGTCTTTAGACAATCCAAATACAAATATTACCGCAAATTAGTCGAATAAAATCGTAAAAAATAAAAAAAGTTGCAAAAAAGACTTGACGGTATGTGTAACTTGTTATATGTTAGATGTTATGAATAGCAATAAAACAAAAGAACGGGCTGTTAAGGTCACTGACTCGCATCATAGGATGTTGAAGCGGTTGTCTGCTGATCTTGACATACCGATTGTGAAAATAATGACGATGGTCATTAATGTTGCTGAAAGTAATGGCGTATTTGAAGAAATGCGCAAACAATATTAAACAAAAATTAAAGGATTTGAAAATGGAAAAACAAACAGATGATTATGGATTAACTTTACTTGAGAAGTTGCAATTAGAAAGCATGGAAGGTGCTTTTGAGAGCTATGCCGATTCTATAAATGAAGATATTGATTACGCTGCCGAGGCTGAGTACTATGCTGATCTTAAGGTAATTGATTATCAACTTGAAAAGTGGGAGTCTGAACATGAAAACTAAAACCAAAGAAATCACAGGTATAAAGCAGTATGATAACGTATTGCATGAGATAAGTAAGTTAATTATGGCATCTGCCACAGAAGAAAAGGGCTTTAAGGGCTTAGAATATCGTGAAAGTCTGTATTACATAGAGCAAAAGATAATAGGTCTGGCAAAATGGGAGGCTAAGCATGGACAGCAATTCTGAAAATAAAACAGAATTATTT
>SDBT01011570.1_pt1 | contig 14195 bp, 24 predicted proteins | sample 2277101 | NCBI WGS metagenome assembly SDBT01 (sample SAMN10404973, study PRJNA504765) | marine sediment metagenome | isolation source: marine sediment core GS10_PC15, 103 cmbsf | place: Arctic Ocean: Southern Knipovich Ridge | collected 2010 | reverse complement strand
AACGTCATCCTAGTAGTCGCTGGTTTGGCCGCTGCTCTCGGGCCAATGTTGCTGATCGTTGGAAAGGTCGCTACTTTGATGGGTCCGGGCGGAGCCCTCGTCAAAGGCTTCAGCGTTGTCGGCAAAGCCTTCGGGGTGTTGACGAAGATCATGATGGCCAATCCATGGATCCTGTTAGCGGCCGCAGTCATCGCTATTGTCGTGCTAATTGTCATGAACTGGGACAAGATCGTCGCGTTCTTCAAGGAAGTCTGGGAAATCATCAAGAAAGGGTTCCAAGTCGTCGCAGACTTCTTGTCCGATCTCTGGGACACAATCTCAGAGAATGTGCTCGAAGTTTGGAACACTGTCATCGACTTCTTCAAGGAGTTGCCGGGCAAAGTCATGGATGCCATCGCATCCTTCGCTACGACCATCTTCGACTTCATCATCAAATGGCACCCAGTAGCGATACTTTGGAGGGCTGTTAGGGACGTTTGGCCCTCCGTGTGGAGCTGGCTCAAAGGAGTACCACGGAAAGTCATCAGTGGTCTTGCAGGATTGGCCACAACCGTGCTCAACTGGATCGTACGGAACCACCCGATCGCCATATTGTTCCGTAAAGTCAAAGCGATTTGGCCGCAAGTACGGTCCTGGTTCGCCGGCATTCCCGCTAGGATCCTGAGTTCCCTGGGACAACTCGGCTCATTACTGTTCAACGTCGGCAAAAGCATCCTCGATGGGTTGTTGAACGGCCTGAAGAATACGTGGAGAAAAGTCTCGGGTTGGATCGGCGGACTTGGCAGCAAGATACGGAACCTGAAGGGTCCGGCCTCGGTAGACCGTACGCTATTGACGGAAAACGGTATGCTGGTCATGGACTCGTTGTTGAACGGTTTACAACGGGCTTGGCCGCGAGTAGCGGGCTTTATGTCCAGTCGTGCCACTCAGCTTTCTAGCGACTTCGACAACATGTTGGGCGATATCAACGGAGATTTGTCCTTCGCCTCTACTCCAAGAGCTCGACCCGGAAACGACGAGACAATGACGTTGATGCGCAAACAAAACGATTTGTTGGCAGGCATACTGGACAAAACGGGCTTCAGCGTGGATGGTCGGGATCTGGCAACCGCTATTGCTCCGGGACTAACGGACGAATTGCGCACAAGAATCGGTGACGCCAGCACCGGTGGTGATCGCTAGTGACTACCAGCGTCTTGACTATTGGAGCGCGCACTTTGGACTACGTTGGTGGCTCTTTACGCATCAAACACTCGTATGATCGTCGATGTACGGCCTCTTTGGCTGTTGAAAGCGCTACAGACTTAGATTTTAGCGAAGGTGAGTCAGTTGACCTGAAAATCGACGGAGCCACTGCATTTGCCGGGTTACTCTTCAAACCCGTTGAAACGTGGCCGGGAGCTCAAAACCGCATCTATAAGCTGGATCTTGTGTGTTTCCATCACCTGCCGCAACAAAGGATCGTCTCGAAGTCGTACCAAAACGACACTGTTGACGTCATAGTCAAGGATCTCATCACAAATATCCTAGCGTCTGACGGCATTACTGAAGGTAGCATTCCTGTCGGCGTAAACGTAAGAGAAGCCGTGTTTGCGTACATAAGTGTCAGTCGAGCATTAGACAAACTAGCAGAAGTGTCCGATTCTCACTGGCATATCAACGATGACAAAGAGCTCAACTTCGGGCCCATGGATCTGTTCACGGCACCGTTTGACTTGACGGACATCGACGAATTCGCTGGTAAAGCTGAGTCAAAGATCGGCAATCGCGATTATCGCAATAAGCAGTTCATACGCGGAGGAAAGTCGGAAACCGTTACGCGCGTAGAAACCTGGTTAGGGGACGACGAACAGCAGACATTCGTAACTGGATTCCCGATCTCTACGGAACCTTCTATCGAAATCGACGGAGTGCCAGGAACGATCGATTTGCGCGGTTTGGGCGACCCCAACTCCGATTGGTTCTGGGCCGCAGGTAGCACAGAAATCTCACAGAACACAGCGGATACTCCGGTGGGGGATGGGTTGACTATCGAGTTGACCTACATAGGTTTGTTCGACATTGTCGTCGTATCTTCCGACTTTCAAGAGATCGCACGACGAGGTGCGATTCAAGGATTCGGTTCCGGAATAGTCGAGCATGTTGCTACGGATACCACGCTCAAAACGGCGAGTGTCGCTTTCCAATACGCTGCAGGAAAGCTGGGCAAATTCGCTGTGGAAGGTCGATCCTTGCGCTGGGAAACGGAACTACAGACAGGCCTGGTGGCCGGCCAACAGATCGTTGTGGATATTCCTACACGCGGTTTCGACGCGTTAACTATGTTCATACCCGAGATTGAGGTGAGTGACCGCGGTGGACGCGTTATCCAAACGGTTCGCGCTATAGAAGGTCCGGATGACGGCGACTGGGCGTTGTGGTGGGGTCGCAGACTTTCCCCGGCAGACACGATCGCTTTCCGCGAAAACATCGGGCAGAACGAAACCCTGATTATCCTCGCTTCCTTCGAAGCAGATTGGGAATGGGAAGAGGCCGTCTCGACTATCACACATGCCTGTCCGATACCAGCTACGAGTTTGAATCCTGTAGTCACGTTAAACCCATGTTGAAGGAGATTTGAGTGCCATTCACGAAGACAACTTGGAATGAGGGGGCCTCCCCGGGTATTTCGGCTGCTCAACTCAACCGTATTGAGACCGGCATAGATGAAGCGTTTACATCAGGGGAATACGAGCATGGCTTCATAGAACACTCGCCAGCGACCATTCTTAATACGACGCTAAACAACGTTCTTACAGTGAACCTGACTATCCCGGGTCATTGGAACACCTACGACTTGTGGGGGACCTGCACTTTCGCTGCAAAAGGCGACTCCACTAGCGGCCCGGAACACTTGATGTTTGAAACGCAACTAAGACTGGACGAAGTTGACTTCCAAGTGCAAAGAGGAGGCATGTTCGACGGTGAAATCGGCAGCGAATCTTCCTGGGGAGGCGGAGCCATAAGTGCAATTCGGTTAGGCGCGACAAATACGGGCGCTATTGCGACACGTTTACGCGCTAGAGAACTCCAATCGGATGTAGTGCTTCATGACAAGTTCTTGTACTCCATAGCGAGGAGAGTGACGTGACCGTCGGTAATTGGGCGATGCGCACCAACATCCACATAATTGTGCGTAGAAGCGGCATTATCGTGTTCGAGGAGGACTTGCACAATCTCATCACGACTGTCGGGCTTTCTTTGGCTCGCGATGCCATATTGGGCACGGATAGCTTGGAAATCACCGAAGTTGCGATCGGTGACGATGCCACTGCACCAACTGTTGGAGACACGGTACTAGCTAACGAACGTCAACGTATCGCTATCATCGACAAAAGCATTATCGACGCAGATACAGCTATAACTACAGCGTATGTGGCTCCTTCTGAAGCCAACACGTATACCATCGAGGAGATCGGGTGGTTCGGGGGTCCAGCCAACAACGAAATGATAGCGAGAGTGCTGTTTAATCACACGAAAACCGACTTGGAGAGCATCCAAATCGACCGACAAGACAGTTTTGCAGAAGCCCCGTAACGAAAGGACATAAATGTGCTCAAGTTCATGAAAGACGTGATATTCGGGGAACCGGTGGTGGCCATCACCATCGTTTCCCTAGTATTCACGGCGTGGTTAGGGGCGTTGTCGCAGATTGGAGACCCAGTTCCATTATGGCTGGCTATTGCTGCGCCTTCGTCCGTACTTCTTGGCGGTTTCTACGCCAAGTCAAACACTTCACCCGATAATAACCACGTACACGCTGAGGAAGAGGAGCATGCAGACGACTAAGGAAGATGTTGCAGTTCTGCTGGAGAACTTCGACGATTACGTGAATCCAGCGGGCGAAGAGGATCCATGGTTCACGTACGTTGAGATAAACCAGCAGTTCGCGTGGGAAGACATACCCGAATCCGTTTTGGACGGATGGGTCTCGGACCTGGTGATAGCGGGCAAAGCCGAGGTAATAGAGGGGAAAGTGCGATGGCTGTCCTGACAACTACCCGTCAAAAGCGGGACGCTTGGATCGAGTGGTTGGATCATTGTCGTAGTGGCACCTTCGTTAATCAGACGTTCTTCGGTAAGACCATCGGCGGTATACCCGCCCCCTGGGCGCCAGCAATCGTTGCTTTGGAGTTGGCGCTGCGGGCGGGCGGCTATACGCCAAGATCCGCCTGGTCGTACAACTTCCGCGGTATAGCCGGAGCCACATGTACCTGCAGTAATTTCGGTCGGTGTTCTTTACACGGTAATGGCATCGCAATTGACATCGACCCGAAGTTGAACCCGTTTATTCGCACGACAACGTTCCGTTGGAGCGATACTGCGTTTACAGCGGCAATCATCGCGTTTGTCGAGGGGATCCGTAATACGAAGGGCGAACAGCTATGGTTCTGGGCTGGTCGCTGGAATTCCATCAAGGACTACATGCATTTCGAGGCGAATGTCGACCCAGGCTCGGCAGACGTGGATTGGTCGACCGTGCCTGGCAAAACAAAAGGAGCGGGTGTGAACATAACACCGAGTAGTCCACCTATTCACATAGCTGAACTGCAGAAGATCATGGCTGAGGAATTCTCGCTAGACAACGGCGCTTTCACGCCGCTTAGCGGAAGGTCGCAATTCGACGATGCGTCGTTTGAGGCAGGAGAAGATGGCGATTGGGGAGGCACCTGTACGGCTAACGTCAAAGCCATGCAGAAAGCACTGAACTACAAGCAAAACGGTGCGCTTGTCGACGATTATCTCTGGCAAATCATCACTATCCGCAATTACAGCGGTGGATCTCTTAGGGGCTACTACACAAAGAAGCAAGCCGACGGGCGATTTGTTAACATCGGTGAAAGCGTCAAACTCGTCAAGTAACACCGAATTTGACCGAGTCTTACGGATCCTTTAGCCTCCTTGGCCATGGGAGACAAGGCGTGGAAGGCGTTGGAAAGACGAGTCGCTGCCTTTCTCGGCGGAACTCGCAACCGGATGTCGGGTGCCGTGGACCAACTCACCGCTGGTGACGTAGTCCACGACACTTTTTACGTTGAAATCAAACAACGCTCGACGTTAGCGCTGGATACTTGGATGTCGGAAGCCTACGTACATGCAGTAGACGAGGACAAACTCCTGTTGATGGCGCTTCATCGTAAAGGATCCAAGACCACCATGCTCGCCTTTCGTCAACAAGACACAGAGGAAGTGTGCGTCCAGCTTTTGACGCAGTTAGGCTGGGACTTCGAATGATCGACTGGTTTATCGGCGGTTTCGTGTTCTTCATCAAGGCTTTCGCCTTATTGTCTGCTATTAGCGCAATTGCCATCGTTTTGCTTTGGATTAAGGAGAAGTGGCTGTAATGACTGACGATCCGTATCAACTAATCGTTGAGACGCTGTACGATTTGTCCCGAGATGAGCTACGTTATTTAGCATTGGAATGCCTCGAAATCAGTGATGGAGCGACCAGTCCTATGAGAAGAGCCGAAGATCTCGCTGCATTCAACGAACCTCCTTGGTGGCATCCGGTGAAACGTTACCGTTGGAAGCGTCATGGTGTAGAGGACGCTGTTACTGCATTAAAGGACGCTTTGACTGGCGAGGTTGAACCGATAGTGCAATTAGCGGTCGACTTGGACGCTGCCCGAAAGGAATATACGCTTTGAGCTTGAAAATCGTTCCATGGGTCAGTCCGTCATCGCTGTCCGCTTTTTCGGGCTGTAAACAAGCATGGAAGTGGGGCTACGTTGACGGTTATCGTTACATGGGTCGAAACTTCGCTCTTGACGTAGGATCCGGCATCCACTTCGGTTTGGCCGACTTTTATCGCGATGGCAACAACCCAAGAGAGGCCTTCGGGGAATGGGTCGATGAGCAAGTGGATAAGACGAAGGGTTTCATGGATGCTGGCGGAGAAGACATCGAGATAGCGCTACAAAGTGACCTCGATTCGCTGGAGGAGGTTCGTGCACTCGGTGACAGCATGCTCAAGGAATACATGAAGTGGTTTCATGCAGAATCGCTGGAAGTATTGGCTGTAGAACAGCGGTTGGAGCGAACCATTCCCGGAACCGATTGGACTTTGGTCGTTATTATCGACGCCGTGGTCAGACATCATGGCAAAGGTGGACGGGTTTACGTGCTGGAACACAAAACGTTCAGTCGATTCGAGGAGTGGTTCCTGTACAAAGACCAGCAGTTCGTGGCAGAAGCCTGGGTGGCTGAGACCCTGGTGGATGAGCCTATTGCCGGCGTTATCTACAACGGTTTGCGTAAACCGAACAAACCGGGTAACTACAGTGCATCCACTAACGCCATGGAACGTCGTTTTATATCGGTCAATCGCACCCAGATCGAGTTCTTGTTGAGGCGGGCTCGAGGCATGCACAAAGCCCTTACTTCGGGAAGTATCGCGATATACCCGGAGCCATCCATGCCGGTCTGTCGTATGTGTTCGTTCAAAGATCCGTGCGACATGCTGCTAAAAGGCGACGATTACCAGGAATACCTCGATCTCATGTACACGAAGCGTGAAAGCAAGTATGAGTGACTTTGATGCTGGATTCCTGTTGGGTTTCGCGTATGGAGCCATTGGAGTGCTAGTAATGACGTTTCTCTTCGAAAAGTACGGTGTTGCTGAGCGTTTCGTCAAGAAACTGGAAGAATGGATTGCAAAACTGGAAGCATGGATCGATGACTGATGAAGAGCGACAAAATACGACGCGTTGGTATCGGGTGGTTGGGCGTTTTTTCACTGCCATGGTCGGGACAGATGACCGTGGCGTTATCACTACAGCGTCGCCCGTTCTCCGTAATTTTCGGGGCAAGCATCTGTTTCAACTGCGACGATGGAAGCAAGTCAAAAAGATCGAACGAGTCGCTGAAGAGCCCAAGGAGGACTAATGGAAGTTCGTAGCCCATCAAACCGAGAAGATGCCGCTTGGATGTGCCTGTTCTACGGATTAACGGACGCAGGCAAGACACACATGCTGGGAACAGCAGAGAAGTCGCCATTTACTGCGCCCACCCTGTTTATCGACGTGGACCAGGGAGACCTGACATTGTCGGGTCAAGAGCTCGATGTAGTGACCATCACGAACCTAGAAGAACTGCAAGAGCTCTGGGAATTCATGATGTTTGAGAACGTGGACTACAAGTCTATGTGTTTTGACGGGTTTACTTCGCAACATGACGATTCCACAATGCCGTCGGTCATGGGAGATGACGAGATGGACCTGACAAAACACAAGATTCCGACCCTCAACAACTGGGGAACGAGCATGTTTCACGTCAAGAAAGTGCTAAGAGCGTTCAAGATGGTGACGCGTAACGAAGATGAGGACCGGCGAGCCCACGTATTTGCCAGTGCTTTAGAGCATGTCGACGAAAAACGCGACCTAGGTGTCCCCGGATTACCCGGCAAACTCGGGTTAGGGGTCGGGGCATACGTAGACATCATGGGTCGACTAGTTGTGGAAGAGGACGACGCAGGAAAGGAGGTTCGCTACTTAAGGTGCACGAAACACGTGGACAATGAGGACGGAATGACGTACTTGGGCAAGAATCGTTTGCGATTGATGCCGCGACGTATGAAAGAGCCGTCGATACCGAAGATAATGAGACGACTGACAGGAGAAAAGAAGTGAAACTGACGTATAACCTGGACGAAATCAAGACGCAGGCCTACGACACAGGTCGGGTCCGTGCCAAGCTGAAGTCCGTCAAAAAGCAGCAATCTCGGGCAAAGAACCCGATGTTGGTGTTCAAGTGGAGGATCTTGACTGGTGACGACAAAGGCCGCGACATCAGCAGTTACCCGTCCTTGCTGGAGAGTTCCTTGGGTAACTTGAAGGAGCACTTGGAAGCGCTGGGACTGAAGGGCAAAATCAAAGGCAAATCAACAGACGCTTTGCTCGGCAGAGTCTGCGTTTTAGTGATAGGCGAGTCACCTGCCGAGGAGGGTAAGCGCCCGTTTGTTGGCATCCTGCAGGTCTTGCCGAAGAGTTCGCCGCTGAACCCGTCAGATGATGACGATGATGAAGATGACGACGAGGAAGACGACGAAGAAGAAGAGGACGAAGACGAAGACGACGATGACGATGAGGACTACGAAGACGACGACGATGACTGAAGGAATGACCGCCGTAGCCTTGGCTTTATTGAGCCGGGGCTGGTCGGTCATCCCCGTACACATCCCGGTCAACGGGTCTGACTGTTCTTGCGGTTATGACTGCAGTTGGCCGGGGAAACACCCGCGGGTCTCCTGGCGTCCCTTCACGGAAGAGTTGCCGACAGAAGCGCAAGTAAGAGGGTGGTTTGACGACGAGTTCTACGGATCCAACCTAGGTGTGGTAACCGGGCGGGTATCCGATCTGGTCGTGGTGGACGTCGACGGAACTATCGACGACTTCAAGGCGTTGGGCCTGCCGAAAACCCGAACTGTGCTCACCGGAGGAGGCGGGTACCATTTCTTCTACACTTCCGGAGGACTGCCAGCTTCTAGTGGCATCAGTGTTACGCCGGGAATAGATATCAAGGCTGATGGTGGCTTTGTTGTGCTTCCGCCGTCCAAACACGTGTCTGGAATGCGATACGAGTGGTTGAATAACGCGAAGTTGACGCAGATTCATCCGTCAGAACTGCCGCAGAGGGTGCCGTCAAGTGCATCCAACGGGGAATGGGTTGGGGAGTTGTTGTCCGGCGTAGAAGAAGGAGAACGTTCCAGTGTTGCTGCACGAATGATCGGACGATACGCACAAATCGGGCTGACTGTCGATGAAACAGTCATGCTGATGGTGTCGTGGAATTCGTTGAATAGTCCGCCACTACCCATGCGGGAGTTGGGTGCCACCATTCGTTCCGTGTATAAGCGGCATGAAGTGCGTAATGAGACCCAAATCGCCACGATTAGCGACCTAGTTGCTGTATTCGACGAGTTGAGGCCAGTATGAGCACTGAAAACGTACTCGACGAATATCGCATACGTTTGAACGTCAACGTGCAAAATGCGGAACGTCGGCTTATTGAGCGCAGGATACGGGTTCTTATTGCACCAAAACCGTCCTGGGTCCCGAATTGGCTGTGGCTTCGCCTGGTTGGCTGGGTCCTGGACGTACAAAACACGAGGAGTACGTGATGAAGGAGGTTATGACTGTCCGCGAAGTAGCGGAGATTCTGCGAGTACATGCTTATACAGTGACCGGGCTTATTCGCAGCGGAAAGTTGAAAGCGTTCAAGGTATCCAATAGATACCGCATAAAGCGCGAAGAGCTCGAGATATTCATGAACGTCGACGAGGAAGCGAGTAAAACATGAAGCCGTATTTAGAGAAGGAATTAGCGCTGATTACAGAGGTGTATGAGAACGCACGTACAGTTCGAGCACGAAAGGAAGGGCAATTCACGACTGTGAACGAGTTGACCGATCAGATTCCAGCTGTCCGCCCGCATATTCTTGATGCGGCCGTACGTTTGCTAGAGATGATGCGGCCAATGCCGCGAGAAATCACTAAAGTGCTGTCGGAAGAGGACAAAGGTGCCATAATAGCCGGCATGTTCAGCACCAAAGTCGGACTTCCACTGGCTATGGCCCGACATAACGTGACGTATGAGATACCGGGTTCGTTGATTGTCAAGCTATCCATGGAGTATATGGACGGCCAACTCACAGTCAATGGGCTGGAAGAGGGCGATCATCTCATGGTCATCGATGATACGCTGGCCAGTGGTGGGACCATGGTTGCCCTGATAGAAGCGGCTCGACATGCAGGTTGCGTTGTGGAGGATGTCCGTGTAGTCGTAGAAAAGCTCGGGTATGGCGGACGAGAACGGCTACAAGAGATCGGTGTAAATGTACGCGCTGGCATCGGTATAAGAATCAACGACACTGGAGTCGTGTTAGTCGAGGAACACCTCGAATGGCTGCTATAGACGTACTGGACTTCGGAATCCATGCGGCACCTGGACAGGGTAACGCCGTTTGGAATGCCGTCATAAACGGACGAGATCGCGACGAATACCGAACCGGTTTCGAACTGTTCGATTTGGCCGAGTCTGCAGCCGATCGCGCATTGGGTGATCACCAGTCGCAGGTAGAAGCGCTGTTTCTTGGCTCCAGTTCCGACAGTTATGCCGAACGCGAAACCGCCCACGTTCAGAAGCCCGACCTGGCAAAAGAGCTGGCTTTGACGCTAGGTATTGAGCGACATTTTCAGTTCGCTAATGCCTGTGCATCTTCCAGTTCCGCCATTGTGGCTGCTATGGACGCCATCAATTCCGGTCAGTTCGATGTGGTGCTGGCCGGCGGAGCGGACACAGTAACTGCCAGTTCCGTCGCGGGTTTCAAGGCGGTTCGCATTTATGGCGACAAATGCAGGCCATTCGACGTAAACCGAAAAGGACTGGTGTTATCGGATGGTGCCGCTTTTTTGCTGTTGGCTCGTAAAGGAATCGGTACTCCGCCACTGGCCAAACTGACAGGTGCAGGAATGGTAAGTGGAGCCGACGAAATGGCAGGGATGACCGGTGATGGGCCATATCGTGCACTTGTAGCGGCCCGGGAGTCGGCTAACGATCCGCCTATCGGATTCATTATTGCACATGGAACCGGAACAAAAGTGAACGACGAAGCCGAATCTGACGCTATTGCACAGTATTTTGGAGCGATGTTTCCGCCAATAGCCAGCTATAAGCGCTGGTTAGGGCATCCACAAGGAGCCTCTGGTGCAATAGGTGTTGTACTTGCAATTGAAGCGATGAATCGCGGCGAAATGTTCCCAACTACGTATGCAATCGATCAAACGTTGAAGATTGCGAGAAACGTTACTGAATCGCACTTCACGCATGACATGAAGACTGCAGCAGTATTGTCGCATGGAACGTGGGGTGTCTACACGGCCCTGGTCGTAGAAGGAAGGTATTCGTGACCGTAATCATTGGGGGCGGCTTTAGCTCTGTATCTGTCGACGTTCTGAAGTCAGCGGTTATGTCGAAAGGAGATACGATTTACCGCAGACTTTCTGAGATGGCCGTAGGATCTGCGCTATATTCGGGAGGATTCGGACGCCTACCTCATGACCTCGTTGGTGGCATAGTCGGAATATCTGACCGAGGCGACCAATATCCGGAGTTATACCTCGAGTTAGACGGACGATTACGACCCCGTCAATTCGGTTCGTCGGTACTCAATTCGGCCATAGGACACTGCTCTATTGTGTTCAACTTGCGAGGACCCCAGCTACAACTGACCGAATTCGAAGAATCCTTCTCTTACGGTATAAAGTTGGCTAAACAGCAACTCAGTCAGGGAAGAGCGGATCTTATGGTGATGTTGTCGTATCGAGACGATGACCAGGAGGCTATGGCGGCTGTGCTAGTAGCCAACGGTTTGGAGCGTGGAATGCAGCGCTTTCGTACCTTTCACGAGGAGGAGGGATGAGCGAGTTTATTTACCTATCAGGCGCGGAAGACGTCCAAAGGGCTGGTCGTGAAATGACTCAAGCAGCGGAAACTATGCGACGAGCAGCAGGAGAAATGCAAGACGTCCTTAACCGCTTCATTCAAGAATTCCGCGAAATAATGGAAAACGTGATGACAGCATTGGAACAAAATGAATAGCGTTTGGACAGTCAAAAACGCACTTGGTACTCGAGAATTCGTTGCATCTGTGCGTCATGGTTTGGACGCCGGACACCTGGTGTTCCCGGTGCCACCGCGTATGAACGCAGAGAATCGTACAGACCTCCTCCATTCCCTGCTCCATGGCCCAAGAGCGTCTGGAGTGGTGTTCCGAACTAGTGGAACTGTCGGTGATAGCAAGCTAATTGTGCGGTCGTCTGCAAACATCGCTTCAGAAGCGGCCAGTGTGGCAGAAGCGCTGGAATTAACGCAAAACAGCAAGGTACTGATTACGTCGCCCATTACGCATAGTTATGGGTTCGGCATACTCATGGCCTGCGCAGAAGTGGGTGCCAGAGTGTATGTTGCCGGTCAAGACAACTTCGTTTCACGTGTTATGTATATACGCCAGTTAATGCGGCAAACGAAGTTCGATGTTATGACTGGAGTCCCGTTCTTATACCGGTACATTCTGCGCCAAGTGAAGGACTTGGAACCGCCGGCGCTCAGCCTAGCGGGAGGCGAATTCGTACCCCTAGAGCTCATGGAACGCTGGGAAAGCGAAGTCGGCGGTCCTCTGCGGCAAGAATACGGATTGAGCGAAGTTGGCATCGTAACTATCGCAAAAGAGCACAACGATCCGGAATCTATCGGATACACAGTGCCAAACTGCGTTGTATTCATAATGGACGGAGAACTAGTCGCTTATCGCAAGGACAATCCGACATCGTATTTCCTAACAGACTCCAGCGAGACGTTTATATCTAGGGACGGTATTCGCACCGGAGACCGCGGATATTACCGTGAAGGACTGCTCTATCTGACCGGACGCAAGGATTCGACCGTATTCATCGGTGGCATGGGTGTGGTCCCGGAAGAAGTGGAAGACGTACTCCGTAATCACGAACTTGTCGATGAATGCGTAGTTAAGGGCAGGATTCGTCGTGATAAGTCCACGGAGCTCATTGCATACATCACGCCGCGTTTGCAGTTCAACGTGTTGACAGAGCTCAAAGTGCATGCGAGGAAACACTTAGATTCGTACAAGGTACCGAGGATCGTCGGTCTAAACGAGATGCCGAGGACGGTGTCAGGAAAGGTAGACAGAAGTGCATTATGAATACGACTTCGCGTTGGCGGGGTCAACAGGACAGATTGGGTCGGTATTGCTGGGCGAACTCGGGGAGATCGGTACCGTTTACCCGATCAAACGAGCCGAAGACCTCGACGAAATACCATCCGCCAGGCACGTAGTAAATGCCGCCGGCTATACGAAGTTCGACAACAACTTCGGTCGCTATTGGCAGGACAATATACGGTTCGCTGTTTCGCTCGCTACCATCGCAAAAGAGCGCGATTCGGACTTTCATCAGTTAAGCTCGGAAGCTGTAGCAGAATTCCGCGAAAATGTGTTGTCGGAAACGGAGGGTCGTATCCGGGCCCATCCTTTGATGAATCACTACGCTCTGTCGAAGGTTCTGACGGAACAGGCCGTGAGATCCATCATGTCTCCGGAAAGACTGCATATATACCGCTGCTCAGACGTGGTACCGGGGGCGAATCGTATGGTCACGCAATGGCGAGAGAATCATTGGTTGTCGATATTGTTTGCTTACGGAAAGCGGGGATTCGCAGATAACGACGCATTCCCCGTTTGGATCGCTACTGTCGATGATATGGCTGCAGCCATCGCGATATTGGTGAGTACATCCGGTTACCCGACGCATCACCTACTTGGACACGTGTACAACTGGTGGCAGTTTTACGATTCCGCGCAGAACAAAGTAGAAACGCGACATCAGCGAAGGAAACTCGTGGAACAAGTGACGCCAGTCATACGCATCGAACCTCCGTTAGCGACTTGCATCAGCCAGGCAGCCACGAGGGCTCGCCTAGAACACGCCGGGTTTTACTGGGAAAAGCTAGGGTTCGGGTATTGGACCGACTACGGGAGGCAGGCATGAAAGTCGGCGATTTGGTGCGGTTATCGCAACTACAGGACGCAGATGCAGAGACATTCGAGATGTACCGCAGAGAAGCCATCGCTGAAGCGCAGGTTGTGTTCGTAGATCGTGCCGAGTCTTACAACGTCAGTCACGAACCGTATCGAGAAATGCCGTTTGGCATCGTATCTTTGGTGAGTGAGCTGTATAAGCGTATCATTCGGCTGACCAGTTTGGTTACGCCAATGCGCAAAGAAGATCTACGAAAGGAGGATCTGGAGCGCATTATCGACACAATGACCGACAGCATCAACTACGCGTCATGGGGGTATGCCATGACCAAAATAGCCCTAGAAAAGCTAGAGAAAGAGGACAACGGTGACCGCGAAACGCGAGGACTGGACGGAGGCAGAAATGAATGATGACGTAGAAAAGTACATAGCCAGCGGAGAACACACCAAACACAGATCCGAACTTATTGCAGCGGAATGCGTAAAGAACGACGAACCGTTCTTTGTGCTGAGAGCCAAGGACATCTTCAGTGTGATGGCCGTGCATAACTACGCGAAACTCACCGAGGAATACGGCCCGTTGGACATCGGGTTCCAAGAAGC
>SDBT01011569.1_pt1 | contig 14195 bp, 14 predicted proteins | sample 2277101 | NCBI WGS metagenome assembly SDBT01 (sample SAMN10404973, study PRJNA504765) | marine sediment metagenome | isolation source: marine sediment core GS10_PC15, 103 cmbsf | place: Arctic Ocean: Southern Knipovich Ridge | collected 2010 | reverse complement strand
GCCCGGTAGCCCCTAACGCGTAGCCAAGGTAGAGATCACCGTCCGTGGCGAAGATCCCGCCTGTGTGGCTGACGGTGCCGGCTTGCTCGTAGCCGACATACGCCGTCCCAGTTGATACACTGCCGACGAGAATGCTCGCCGTGCCGTCGTTATCGATGTAGGCCAGGTCGGCCGAACTTGGCACGCCGCCGCTCCAGTTGGCCGGGTCGGACCAGTCGCCCGTGGTCGGCAGCCAATACTTGTCGTCAGCCGCCGACGATGCCGCCGGGCCGATCAGGATAGCCGCCAACGCCGCCAAGACAGCGCACGCTCCAAGTCCGAACCGAATCGAACTTTTGCCCACCATAGTTCCGCTCCCTTCTGATTAGCGCTGAATCCCTCTTGCCAACCCGGACTGCCCTCGGCCGGGCCAAATCGGCCCTTATCCAAAGCAGCCGCAGCCCTCTGGACAGTAACTAAGATCATACCCGACCGCAGGATGCGCGCAAAGGGAATAATCCGAAGCCCCCCTCCGCGAGCGGGTTTGGCTGTCACTGTCCAGCCGAAGACGGGTGCGGGCGTCTGCAAGAGGGCGTTGCAATGGGGCGTTGTGGGGGCATAATGGCCGGGTCAGGCAGGAGGCTGAGAATGGCCGATGTGGATCGATTGATGGTCAGCGGCTCGGGCGTGCGGGGCACGGTTGGCCGGACGCTGACTCCGCGGGTGGCGTGCGAGTTCGGCTGTGCGTTCGGCAGCATGCTCGGGGCCGGCAAGACGGTCGTGCTGGGGCGGGATACGCGCCTCTCCGGCCCGGCCATTCGCAACGCGGTGGCGGCTGGCCTGCTGGCCTGCGGGGTGGACGTGATCGACCTGGGCGTTGTCTCTACGCCTGGAGTGGCCTTGATGACGGCCGGGCTGTCTGCCGACGGCGGCGTGGTGATTACCGCATCGCACAACCCCGGCGAGTACAACGGCATCAAGTTCCTCCAGCCGACGGGCACGGGGCTGACGGCTGCCGACGCCGAGCGGCTCAAAGATATCTGGCAGGGGGGGCGGTTCACGTTGGCCGACGCCGACCACCAAGGCCAAGAGCGGCGCGAAACGACGACCCACACCCGCCACGTCGACGCCGTCTGCGAGTTGGTAGACTGCCTGGGCATCGCCTCGCGGCGGTTCAAGGTGGTGCTGGACAGCGTCAACGGCGCCGGGTGCGTGGCCACGCCGATGCTGCTGGGGCGGCTGGGCTGCGAGGTTTCGCATCTAAACGGGGAGGGTACGGGGCGGTTCGCCCACAGGCCCGAGCCGGTGGCGGAGAATCTCGGGGAGTTGTGCGGCGCGGTCGTCCGGCATGGAGCGGCGGTGGGCTTCGCCCAGGACGCCGACGCCGACCGCCTGGCGATCGTGGACGAGACCGGGCGATTCATCGGCGAGGAGTACACGTTGGCGCTGGCGGCGGCGTTCGTTTTGCGACATCGCAAGGGCAAGCTGGCGACGAACCTGGGCACGTCGCGGATGATCGACGACCTGGCCGGCCCGGCCGGTTGCGAGGTGGTCCGGGCCCCGACCGGGGAGGCCAACGTCGTCGAGGCCATGCGGCGGGAAGGCTGTATCTTGGGCGGCGAAGGCGGCGGGGGGGTCATCGAGCCTCGCGTGGTGGCGGTGCGGGACAGCCTGGTCGGCATCGCCTACGTCTTGGCGTATCTGGCTGAGACGGGCAAAGCCCTCAGCGAGCTGGTGGCGGAGATTCCCGCCTACGAGATGATCAAGGTGAAGCTCCCCTGCCCGGCTGGGGCGGGTGAGAAGGTGACAGCCGCCGCCGCGAATGAATTCCAAGGCATTAGTGGAGCAAGGCTTAACGACACCGACGGGCTGCGGGTGGACCTGGAGGACAGCTGGGTTTGCGTTCGGGCCTCCAATACCGAGCCGATTATCGATGCGGAAAGTTGACGCCGGGGCGGGCATCGGCCGGTGGGTATGAATGCCGAGGGGATTTGTCAAATCTTCGCTTCGGATCGGCCGATAGGGGTTTTCTAGCCGGTTGTCGAACCGCGGGCGGCGGTGGGCGTACTGAGATGCGTCCGATCGCTAAGGAACGGTCCGGCTCGGACTTGACATTCATCGGCAGGCCTACCTATACTTTGCCGCCTATCGCATCGAGGCTGGTGCGGAAGGCCACTCGATAAGGCTGGCAATACGCTACCGAGAGGACTGTGGCAGTGGCTAAGAAGGCAGTGAACAGAGACGCTCCTGGCCCGAAGAAGAAGGTCAAGACGGTCAAGAAGGCCAAGAAAGCGAAGAAGACCGAGGTCGTGCCGAAAAAGGCCAAGGCCTCTTCCTCTGGACGGGGCGGCGGCTCGGTAGAGTCGGAGGCTCGATCGGCTTCGGCGGCAAAGCCGAAGAAGACAGTCAAGAAAGCCGCGAAGCCTCTCAAGGCCCAGCGCCCCAAGACGCCGCTGAGCAAGGGCGAGTTGGCGGAATTCCGCCGGATGCTGCTGGAGAAGCGGCGGTCGCTCATCGGGGACATGGACGGCATGACCAACGAGGCGCTGCGAAGGAACGTCAGCGGCCGATCGGGGGATCTATCCAGCATTCCCACGCACAAGGCCGACATCGGCACCGATAACTACGAGCAGGAGTTCACGCTGGGGCTTCTGGAGAGCGAGCAGGCGATGCTCGCGGAGATCGAAGAGGCGTTGGCACGGATCAACAATGGAACCTACGGCATCTGCTTTGGGACGGGCAAGCCGATCGGCAAGCCTCGGCTGAGGGCTCGCCCGTGGGCCAAATACTGTATCGAATATGCTAGGCTGATTGAGAAGGGCCTGGTCAGGCCGCAGCTTGATGACGACGAAGAACTGTTCGCCGATACGGACGGCGGGAAGCTCAAAGCGGACGACGAGGACGAAATCGGCGAGGAAGAAGAGTCCGACACGGAATCCGAGGATGATTTGGGCGGGGAGGATGAGGATTCCAAAGGCGGCGCCTAGCTCCCTCAGCCGAGTGGCCGGGGTTAATCACGGAACTCTTGCTTTGTCCCCACGCGCAAAAGATGCGGCGTCCGCTCCGGCGAAGGGTGGGCAGGCGGCGGCCGAACCGATCGTCCCCGCTCGGCGCAGGCCCTGGGCGATTGGTGTGTTTCTGGGTATCGCCGTTCTGGGAATTGCGGCCGACCTTTCGACAAAGCACCTGGTCTTCAAGTCGCTGCTGTCCGACTCGTCCATTCCGGCCCGGCTGGACCGGCTGAGCGACCTGCATAACCTCCAGAAGCCGGAGGACTTGCTTCGGGCCCTTCGCCTGGAGCGAGAGGTCTTTCCCGGGGTGAGCTTTACCCTTTCGACGAACCCCGGTGTTGTCTTCGGCCTGCCGATGCCCAGGTGGCTGGTCGCCCTGGTAAGTGTCTCGTCGGTCGTGGTGGTGACGGTATTCTTCGGGGCCTCGCCGGCCAAGGCCCGTGCGGTCCATGTCGGGCTGGCCATGATCCTCGCCGGGGCGGTCGGGAACCTTTACGACCGGCTCTTCGGGGCGGTTGCCTTGCCGTCGGTCGAGCCGATTTGCTACCAGGTGCGCGACTTCATCGACTGCAGCCGGTTGTACTATCCGTATATCTTCAATGTGGCGGATATCCTTCTGGTGGTGGGGGTCGGTTTTCTGGCGATACACTGTTTGTGGGGCGCACGAGGCGGCGCCGAGGCGTAGGGGCATGCGGCCGCAGGCCGCCAGCGGCCTGTTTGAGGACGATTCGGGCGCGCCAGGACTGATTTCAGACAGAGAGCGGATTGTGGAAAGATGAAGATATTCCTAGCCGGCATCATCCAGGGCTCCATCGCCGCCAAGGCCATTCACGACCAGAGCTGGCGCGACCGGATCAGGCATGTCCTGAGCCGATATCTGCCGGAGGCGGAGGTATACTGTCATTACAGCCATCACCCCGACAGCATCACCTATGCCTTGCCTGAGATTTGCGCGACGATCGGCGAGGGCAACCGACTGGCCGCCGAGGCCGACGTGCTGGTCGCCTATGTCCCCGTCGCGTCGATGGGCACGGCCATCGAGATATACGAGGCCGCCCGACACGGCCGGGTGGTCCTCAGCATCAGTCCGCTCTCGGCCAACTGGGTTATCCGCGCCTATAGTGACCGCATTTTTCACGACATCGCCGAGTTCGAGGCCTTCCTGTGCTCGGGCCGACTCCCCAGCTTGATCGAGGCGAAAGGCGCCCAATGAAGCCGAGCTTTCTGGAATTGACTCCCCAAGAGCTGGCCGACCTCCTCACGGGGCCGGGCCAGGCGAGCTACCGTGTCGATCAGCTGAGGGATTGGGTCTACGGCAAGGCCATCACCGATCCGACCGGGATGAGCAATCTGCCCAGGGACTTCGTTGAGCAGTTCGATATCCTTACTTCGCATGTCGCCGAGGAGGCCGTCAGCCGGGACGGCACGATCAAGCTGCTGCTGGAATTGGCCGACGGCGAGCACGTGGAGACCGTGTTGATTCCCGCCGGCAGACGGGCGACGGCCTGTCTGTCCACGCAGGTTGGGTGTGGGATGGGTTGCACGTTTTGCGCCTCGGCCGTCAGCGGCCTGAAGCGCCACCTCACGGCCGGGGAGATCCTCCAGCAGGTGATCCATCTCCGCCAAGTCGCCCAGCGACGCGTGAGCAACGTGGTCTTCATGGGCATCGGCGAGCCGCTGGCCAACTACGACGCCACCATCGCCGCCATTCGGGCCCTGATCGATCCGGAGCGATTCGGCATATCGGCCCGGTCGATCACGGTCTCGACCGTGGGCCTGCCCAAGCAGATCCGTCGGCTGGCGCGGGAAGGGCTGGCGATCACACTGGCGCTGTCGCTCCAGGCCCCTTACGACATGCTGCGGCGGCAACTCATCCCCATATCCAAGGCTGCCTCTCTGGAGGAGATTCTTTCGGCCGCGGAGGTCTTCTACAAGAGCCGGAAGCGCGAGGTGACCCTGGAATATGTCCTCCTGGGCGGTGTGAACGACACTCAACTGTGCGCCGAGTCGCTGGCGAAGATCGCCCGGCGCCTGCGGTGCAACGTCAATCTCATTCGCTACAATGCCGTCGAGGCACTGGGTTTTTCCGCCCCGTCCCAAGCCATGGTCAGGGGTTTCGCCCATCGGCTGGCTCTGCGGGGCGTCAACGTTCACATTCGCCGGCCGCGCGGACAGGACATCGCCGCTGCCTGCGGGCAGCTTCGCTGGCGCAAAGCCGGGAATGGCGTGGATCAGTGAGAGGTGCCTTGGTCGGGGGGGCTTTCAGCGCGGTCTTCGCTCATTAGGATATGGTGCAGCATGTCCGGGCCGAATTGCTTCTGCCGCCCCGGGCCCAGGGACATGGCCGAGCTGACTTCCGCCAGGTCGAATCGCGGCAGGTTGGGCCTGACCGCGACAACCGGGGACGGGCAGACAAAGACGAACAGTTCATCGGCCAGCCCGCCCAAGACGAAGGATTCCAGCACGCCCGCGCCTCCTTCGACCACCAGGTGCGTCCAGCTTCGCCGGCCAAGCTCATCCAGCAGTGTCGATAGGCACACCCCGCGATTCTCAGCGGGCGGAAGCACCAGCAGCTCCACGCCGGCCTGGCGGAGCTCCTCGGCCCGATCGGCGCGAATAGCCAAAGCTGCCGCGGTCGTCGCGACGATCACCGGCGCCAGGTCGATGCTCTTGATCAGCCTGCCGCCTTGGGGAATGCGAAGCTTGGCGTCCAGGATCAGCCTTGCCGGTCTCCCGCCTTCGCCGGTGCGGTTGGTCAGGAGCGGATCGTCCGCCAAGAGCGTATCGACGCCGACGCACAGCCCGTCGCAGCGTGCGCGGATGCCCTGGACGTATTGCCGCGACTCGGGTGAGGATATCCAGCGTCCGTGCCCGGGCGGCAGGGCAAGCAGCCCCTGCTGCGTCTGGGCCCACTTGCAGATGACCCAAGGCCGATGGGTGGTGCAGACCTTGACGTAGGCGGCCAGCAGACGCCGAGCCCGTGCCTCGCACGGGCCGACGACTACCTCCAGGCCACGCTGGCGAAGAAAGGCGATGCCCCCGCCGCGAACCTTGGAATTGGGGTCTTCCATAGCCACGACGACGCGGGAGATGCCCGCCTCGAGGATGGCCTCGACGCACGGTGGGGTCTTGCCGTGGTGGCAGCAGGGCTCGAGCGTCACGTAAAGCGTCGCGCCGCGGGTGGCGATATTGTTGGCGCGGGCATTGTTGATGGCCTCTATTTCCCCGTGAGGCCCGCCGAAGTGCTTGTGCCATCCGCTGCCTAGAACCCGCCCGTCCCGGACCAGGAGCGCCCCAACCATCGGGTTGGGCTCGACCGAGCCGCGGCCCTTCTCGGCCAGTTCCAGCGCCCGCGACATGAATTGTTCATCTTCAGGCAACATTTGCGGTCACCCCCAAGGTTTGGCGGGGCTGGAGCTCTATTGAATCTTGAATGGCAAAAGTACTGAGCGACGAGCCGTTCGCCCCTGGTTTCGGCCGCAACCAGCCCATGGCGGGCCGCATTTGCAATTCAAAGATCAATAAAGAGCCCTTCGCCCGTTGGTCGATGTTCTTGACAGTGGTGCCATCGGAAGCTAGCATCTTTTGGTTTCTCGGAAGATACGCCGCCGTCCGGCAGGAGCCAATACGGTGTCCAAGAAAAAGAACTCGCCGGCATTGTTCGAGCTTATAGCTAAGACCCGCGATAAGCAAGTCGCCATGAGCACGCGCGTGCCGGAATGGATGGCCCATCGGGAGCCTGCCCAGCCGGCGCCCGAGGCGCCGCCGAAACGCGAGGTGCCTGTTGCGCCTCGCCCGCCCGGGGCCAGCCCGGAATCGACCTGGACGACGGGCCCGACAACAACCAACGCTATGAGCCTCGGATATGGAACCGCCTTGGCGGTCGGCGTGGTCTTCCTGCTGCTGCTGGGCGGGGCCTTTTGGCTGGGCCGGGCCACCGCCGGGGACGGCGCCGAGCCGGCCCTGGCCGGGACGGACCTCTCCGAGCGGACCCCGGTTAGCCCGGACGTAGCCCAGCCGGCCAATGCCGAGCAGCCAACGGCTGTTTCCGACCCCCCGCGGATCAAAGGAAAGCACTATCTGATCGTCCAGGGCCTGCAAGGCACGAGCGAGAAGCTTAAGGCCAGGGCCATTGCCATCGCGGCCTTCTGCAATGAGAATGGCGAGCCGGTAACGGTGGGGCGATATCCCGGCGCCAAGCCGCAATTCGTCGTCTGGTCGCTGCAGGGCTTTGACTCGACGAACAGTGCCGAGGCGATTAACTTCGCCCGGACGATCGAGAAGCTTGGGAAGCTCTATATGCGCGAACACGGTGGCTATGATTTTAGACAGCGCGATTCGGCGGGAACCTTCCGCCCCTGGTGGCATACATACTGAGACGCCACCGCATCGCCTTAACGTTTTAAACTGTATGGAGTTGTTACGATGACTATGGACAGAACCCTGAAGACTCGCGGCGGACTGGTTGGCAGCCGCAGCGTGCTGACCCGCGCCGAGAGAATCGCCCGACTTATCGAGGAAGGGCGGTTCGACCCGGAAACCGACAGCCCCACGGGCTTGCCCAAATTACGGGTGCGGCATTCCCGGGCCGGCACCAAGACAAAGAAGGCCCAGGCCACAGAAGAAACTCCCGAGGGCGAGGCCGCCGCTGCGCCTGAAGGGGAAGCGGGCAAAGCTTAGTCCTGAGGGCCGCACGCCAAGGCCGGGCGGGTTGATCTGCTGGGAGGCCCCTCGGCCGGGCCAACGGCCGGTATCCCTCTTAATGCCATCACCGGACCACCTCATCGCCAGTCGCATGAAACAGATGGACGCTTCCGGCATCCGGAAGGTCTTCGATCTGGCGGCGAAGATGACCGACCCGATCAATCTCTCGATCGGTCAGCCGGACTTCGACGTGCCCGAGCCGGTCAAGGCCCGCGCGATCGAGGCGATTCGCGACGGGCGCAACAAGTACACGCAGACCCAGGGCGCCGCGGAACTGCGCGAGGCCGTCGCACGGCAGTGCCACTCCGAACTCGGCTGGGGAGAGGACCGCGCGTACCTGATCACCTCCGGCGTCAGCGGGGCGCTGGTCTTGGCCATGCTGACCCTCGTGGACGCCGGCGACGAGGTGGTCTTTCTCGACCCATACTTCGTCATGTATTCACACCTGGTGCGTCTGGCCGGCGGCGTGCCCGTGCCGGTGAGCACCTACGACGATTTCCGACCCGATCCTCAGCGAATCGCCGACGCCATCACCGATAAGACCAAGCTGCTGATCATCAATTCCCCCACCAACCCCACGGGCGCGGTCTACACGGAAGAGGAACTCCGCCAGCTCGCCGAGATCGCCGCCGGGCGGGAACTGCTGGTGATCTCCGATGAGATATACAATCTCTTCTGCTATGACCGCCCGTTCGCCTCGATGGCGGCGGTCTACGAGAACACGCTCCTGATGCGGGGGTTCTCGAAAAGCTACGCGATGACTGGGTGGCGGCTGGGCTGGTGCAGCGGGCCCAAGCCGATTATCGAGAAGATGACCATGCTACAGCAGTACAGCTTCGTGTGCGCCCCGAGCATGGCGCAGGCGGCTGGCGTGGAGGCCCTTGAGACAGACATGTCCGCCGAGGTCGCCGCCTACAGGCACAAGCGGGATATGGTCTACGAGGCCCTGGGCGAACCGTTCGGCCTGATCAAGCCTGACGGGGCGTTCTACGCTTTCCTGCCCGCCCCCGGAGGCGACGCGACCGCCTTTGTCACCCGCGCCATCGAAAACAACGTCCTGATCATTCCGGGCAATGTCTTCTCGGCCCAGGATACTCACTTCCGTCTCTCCTTCGCCACCAGCGACGAGCAACTCCGGAGCGGCCTGGAGGTTCTCGTGGGGTTGGCCTCTTAGGCCGGCGGGGGTTTGGCTATGGCGCAGGCGACCAACACGGCTATCTTCGGGCAGACCTTTCAGTGTGAGTGCGGCAAGACCCATCGTATTCAGCCGGATCGGATCGTCATCGGGCAGGGCTATCTCCAGCGGCTGGTCGAGCTCTGCTCGACGGCGGCGACCGGTCGGCGGGCTGCGGTGCTGATGGACGTCCGCACGCGCCGCATTGCCGGCGCCGCGGCCGGGGCGGGGTTGTCCAAGGCCGGCTGGGATGTTGCCGAACTGCTTGTGGAAGACCCTCCCGGCGGCTGGCCCATCTGCGACGACCTGACCAAGGCCGCACTGGCCAGCAGGCTGACCGGGCCGGACCTGATCGTCACCGTCGGCAGCGGGGTGGTGACCGATCTGGGCAAGTGGCTGGCCTTTGAGCGGAATGTCCCGTTCCTGGCCGTCGCCACCGCGGCGAGCATGAACGGGTATGCTTCGGCCAACGTCGCCCCGACCATTCAAGGCGTCAAGACGCTCGTGCGGGCCCGGCCTCCCGTGGCGGTGCTGGCCCATACGGACGTTCTCTGCCAGGCGCCCTATGAGATGACGGCTGGGGGACTGGGCGATCTGTTGGCCAAGTCGGTCAGCTCGACAGACTGGTATCTCAACCATCGGCTTTTCGGGGACGATTACTGCGCCCGGTCGGTCGGGCTGATCGGCGAGATAGAACCGATCTACCTGGCCAATCCGCAGTATGTCCGCCAGCGGAAGCCCCAGATCATCGAAGCGATGTTTCTCGCCCTCCTGTTGACCGGGGCGGCGATGACCATGGCCGAGACCTCCGCCCCAGCCAGCGGGGCCGAGCACCTGGTTTCTCACAGCCTGGACATGATGGCGTCACTGGACGGCAGCGGCCACGACCTGCATGGCCGACAGGTCGGCGTGGGGACGGTGCTGGCGGCGGAGCTCTACCAGCGTGTGCTGGCGGTGGAGAGCCCCCGGTTTATCAAGCCGCCCACGGCCGTGGACAGGCCTTTCTGGGGCCCACTGGCGCCCGCTATTGCTGAGCTATACGCCCAGAAGCGCCGGCGGCTGGAAGCTGTCGGCCGGAAGCTCAGCCGGGGCAATGCCTGGGACGAGCTTCGCGGGGAACTTTCCGGTATGGTGCGGGGGCCCGAGACCATCCATGACTGTCTGCATCGCGCCGAAGCGGCCTGTCGGGCGGCGGATATCGGCATCGGCCGAGACCGGCTTATTCGAGCCTTCCAACATGCCCACCAGGCTCGGTCGCGCTTTACTGTACTGGACCTGGCCCACCTGATGGGTATCATGCCTCCAGCGGGCAGGGAGATCGTCGAGCAGTGGGCCTGACGGCTGGGGTCTCAGGCGGCCGTGACGGCTTGGCCGTGGGTAAAAAAGGCTTGCTTCCAAACGGCCGACGGACTAAAAGCCTCACTCGCATCCAGGGATTTTACCGTGAAGTTCCATTTGGTTGACAGGATAGAGTCGCTCGAACCCGGCAAGCGGATCGTGACCGTCAAGGCGCTTTCGCTGGCTGAGGAATACCTGGCCGACCATTTTCCGACCTTCCCCGTGCTGCCCGGTGTGCTGATGATCGAGGCGATGGTCCAGTCGGCGGCTTGGCTGGTTAGGCTGGAGCAGGATTTCGCCAAGAGCATCATCGTTCTCCGCTCGGCGAGGAACGTGCGCTACGCGAGTTTCGTTCAGCCGGGAAGCGTGCTTCGTTGCGAGGTTCAGGCCCTGGAAATCGGCCCGTCTGTCGCCAAGTTCACGGGCGCCGGGACAGTTGACGGCCGAGCCGCTGTCTCGGCCCGGCTGGAGCTGAAATGCTTCAATCTTGCTGAGCGTCAGCCCCGGCTGGCCGACGCCGACGCGGCTATCGTCGCCAAGTTGCGGCGGCAATTCCTGCTCATAGGCGGCAATGTGTCGGCGGGCGCCTGAGACGCCGCAGTTGGAATGTCGATGGTGGGCCTTCGTGATCGCATGGATGCCGGCGGCGTGTTGTCCCCCGGTCCACGATGCGTTTCGAGGGCAATAGGCGTTGACTTTGCTTTATTGAGTACCTATAGATAGGAACCGAGCCGGCCTCAGCACGGATGGGAAGTGTTCTTACGGGCCTAGAGGAGATATGAGCCGATGCCGATAACCGAAGCCGAAGCCTTCGAGAAGGTCAAGGAGACGTTGGTGGAGGCCTTGGGCGTGGACGACGACGAGATCATGCCCGAAGCGACGCTGACCGGCGATCTGGGCGCGGAGTCCATCGATTTTCTGGACATTGTTTTCAGGCTGGAGAAGGCCTTCGATATCAAGATTCCCCGGGGGGAGTTGTTCCCCGATAATATCCTGAACAACCCGGAATTCGTCGAGGATGGCAAGCTCACCGAAAAGGGGCTCTCGCAACTGAAGGAGCGGATGCCCCACGCCGATACGAGTGAATTCGAGCAGGACCCGGACATCAATAAGATGGCCGAGTTGTTCAAGGTGCAGACCATCGTTAATTACGTCGTGAACAAGGTCGGCAATTCCTAGCCTGGCCGGAGGTTTCGACGCCCCGGGGAGATTGGGAGCTGTTGATGCGCTGGATCTGGATTGACCGCTTTGTGGAGTTCGTGCCCGGGCGGCGCGCGGTGGCGATCAAGAACGTCTCCCTGGCCGAGGAGCATCTCCACGATCATTGGGAGGACTACCCGGTGATGCCGGCCTCGCTGATCATCGAGGGGATGGCCCAGACGGCGGGCATCCTTGTGGGCCAGGCGCGGGACTTCAAGGAAAAGGTCATCCTCGCTAAGATCACCCGGGCCGAGTTCGATGACATCGTCGTGCCCGGCGATCAGTTGACTTACCAGGCCGAAATCGAGAATCTCACGGCCGAGGCGGCCTCCGTCCGCGGCAGCGTGCTGAGGAACGGTCAGGAGATCGGCCGAATCAGCCTGATGTTCTCCCACATCGATCAGAACCTCGCCGGGACGAAATTCCCCGACGAGAACTTCGTCTTCACCGGGCAATTCGAGCGCCTGGTGGCCCCCTTTCTGGAGGGCCATGATGCCTGAGCGGCGCGTGGCGATCACCGGGATCGGGGTGGTCACGGCGGCTGGCTTGGGCGTCGGGCCGTTCTGGCAGGCCCTGGCGGCGGGGGAGCGGTTCGTCAAGGAAATCACCCTCTGGGACGCCGGGGGGTTTCCCTGCAGCGCCGGCGGGCAGTTGGAGGATTTCTCGGCCAGGACATTCGTCCCCAAGAGCTACCGCAAGTCCGTGAAGGTTATGGCCCGGGACATCGAGATCGCCGTCGCCGCGGCGGACTTGGCCTTTCGCGACGCGGGCATCGCCACGCGGGGCATCGACCCGGACAATCCCGACATCGATTCCAAGCGCCTCGGCTGTAATATCGGCGCCGGGTTGATTTCCACCGACCTGGACGAGTTGGGCGCGGCGGTGAACACAGCCGTCACCGACGGGAAGTTCGATATGCGCCTCTGGGGCCGGACCGGCATGGAAAACCTGACGCCCCTGTGGCTGCTGAAGTATCTGCCGAACATGCTCGCCTGCCACGTGACGATTATCCACGGGGCCGAGGGGCCGAGCAATACGATCACCTGCGGCGACGCCTCCGGGCACCTGACCGTCGCCGAGGCGGGCCGACTGATCGCCCTTGGCCGGGCCGATGTGGTTGTCGCCGGCGGGGCCGAGAGCAAGCTCAACCCGCTGGGCATGCTGAGACAATCGCTGCTGAAGCGCCTGCGGGTGGACGGCGGCCCTCCGGCCGAGGCGTGCAGGCCCTTCGACGTCGCACACGCGGGCACCGTCGTCGGCGAGGGCGGGGCGCTGCTGATCCTGGAGGACTTGGCCCGCGCCCAGGCCCGTGGGGCGAGAATCTATGCCGAACTTCTCGGCGCCGGTGGGGCTTGCGACCCGGCCGGTGTGGATGTGACGGTTCCCACAGCCGGCTCGCTGGACCTGGCCGCCGAAAGGGCCATCGCCCAGGCCGGCATCACGCCGGATGATGTCGATCTGCTCATCGCCCACGGCACGGGCGTCGCCGAGGAGGACAGGCTTGAGGCGTCGGCCTGGAAGTCAGCCTTGGGAGAGCGGGCCACTTCGGTATCGGCCGTGGCTGTGACCGGCGCGATCGGCTCGCTCTTTGCGGGCGCCGGCGCCGTGGAGGTCGCGACGGCGGCCTTGGCCCTGCACCATCAGCAAGTCCCGCCGACCGTCAACTTCCAAACGCCCGCGCCGGACTGTGAACTGAATTTCGCCGCCGAGGCCTGCCCGGGGGAGCTGGATTACGCCGTCACCGGCGCGTTTTCCATCGGCGGCCAGAGCGGGGCCTGCGTGCTGAAGCGATATGAATCATGAGCGATAGACGCATCGTCATTACGGGAATGGGAACGGTTAACCCGCTCGCCCACGACGTGGAGGGCACGTGGTCGGCTGTCCTCGCCTGCCGGAGCGGGCTCAGCGCCACCGAGATCTTCGACGCGAGTACGTTCCCTTCGACCTTCTCGGCCCAGGTAAAGGGATTCGACCTGGCCTCGCAATTGCCCGATGCCGAGAAGCACCGGACGGCGGGGCGACACTGCCGGTTTGCCCTGGGCGCGGCCTGTCAGGCCTGGCGACAGTCCGGGCTGGGCGAGGCGGGCGTTCGGCTGGATCGAATCGGCATCTACCTTGGCAGCGGCGAGGGCAGCATGGATTTCGACAATTCCACTTCGCTGATGATCGACGCGTGGGATGGTAGCAAGGTCGATACGCGGCGCTGGGCGGAGCTGGCCTTTCAGCGGATGGACCTGCATCGCGAGACAGAGCAGGAATCGAACATGGTCGTCGCCCACCTGGCTGCGGAGTTCGGCATCTGTGGGCCGGCCCATAACGTCCTGACCGCCTGTGCCGCCAGCACCCAGGCCATCGGCGAGGCCGTCCTGGAGATACGCTGCGGCGACGCCGACGCCATCATCACCGGCGGGGCCCACAGCATGATCCACCCCTACGGCGTGACGGGCTTCAATCGCCTGACAGCCCTTTCCACGCGGAACGACGAAATCGCCACAGCCTCGCGCCCGTTCGACATGACGCGGGACGGCTTCGTCCTGGGCGAGGGGGCGAGCATCCTGATTATCGAAGATTACGAACTGGCCAAGCGGCGCGGGGCGAAGATTCTCGCCGAGATTATCGGCTATGGCGCCAGCGCCGACGCCTTCCGCATCACCGACCAGGACCCCAACGGCGAGGGGGCCGCCACCAGCATGCGAAACGCCCTTGCCGACGCCGGGCTTGCCCCCAGCGAGATCGACTACATCTCCGCTCACGGTACGGGCACGAAGCAGAACGACCAGGTCGAGACC
>SDBT01011568.1_pt1 | contig 14195 bp, 14 predicted proteins | sample 2277101 | NCBI WGS metagenome assembly SDBT01 (sample SAMN10404973, study PRJNA504765) | marine sediment metagenome | isolation source: marine sediment core GS10_PC15, 103 cmbsf | place: Arctic Ocean: Southern Knipovich Ridge | collected 2010 | reverse complement strand
GAGTACTGTCCGGAACATCCTGCTCACACGTCGGGCAGTCGCCGCTGCCCAGTTGTTGAAGCTGTCGTTCCAACTGTTGGATGGTCGCATCGCGTGCGCCCGACCCACGCGCATGCTTCTCCAGCCGGTCTCGCGATGCTTGCCATGATGCGGTTGCACCTTCGAGCGCAGAGCTTAGCTCGCGATACTTGCGGGCATCGGGTTCCGCCGTCCTTGTCAACGTCGCGAGGATCTTCTTTGCTGCACCCAGTGCTTGGCGATGCGTGCCTGTGCTATCGCCGAGCACTTCCTTGGCGTGGCGTAACCGGTCGAACTTTCCGTCCGTCTGCTTGAGTTCATCGCGGCACAGCGGCAGCGCGCGGTCGAACGAGTCGGCACCGACCAGTACTTCAATAAGTCGCTTGCGTTCTCCGTCCGTTGCCTCGCTAAAGTGGGCGGCATCGTACGCACTAAACACGCACGTCCTTCGCCATACTTCCCATGCCCCGACCTTGTGAACCATCGCAGCGGTTGCCTTGGTCGCGGTGTCGTAGTCGCCACCTGTAAATGACACCACCTTCTTGCCGGACTTCCCACACTTGCGCGTGACTTCGTATCCCTCGCATGCGATGCGAACATAACCGGGGTTGAATGTGCCGTCGCCAACCGTGCGCCAGGGAGAAGCACCACGCAGCGTCTTGCCCCACAGGCCGGTCGCCACGGCTTCCAAGCCGGATGACTTTCCCGCGCCGTTCGGTCCACTGACGAGCACGATCCCAGTTGTTGGAAGGTGCATCGTTACCGGCTTGACGTATCCCATGAAGCCAGCCATCTCAATCTCACGCACGCATACGCTACCCATCAGCTTTGTCCTCGCATGAACTCTCGCGCACGCTTCAACACTTGCGCGCGGTCAACGCCATCATCGAGCGGCATCGACATGACATAAGCCATAAGCGCATCGTCCGTCGAATCCTGCGAGGATGCCGCTTGCGCAGCGTCGCGCGAACTAATGATAGCTTCCTGTTTGTCGGGCAGAACCTCAAAGGCCGTAAGGTCGGCAGCAGCCAAGCGTTCGTGTGCCTCGGTCATCTCCGCTTGCTCTGCGTAACATCGGACGTGCAGTTGATTGGCGAGCGCGGTATCCAGTTCGCGCGGCTCCGGCAGTCCATGGATGGTGACGAACCTTGGGCCAGGGATCTGCGTGCGATGGAACACCGGCTTGGTGCTGCTCTCCCATTCGACATGACTGCCATAGTGTTCCAGCCCGTCGTCCTTGAATCCATTCGGTACGAGCGCACCGATCTGCATGACGCCGCCACCGAAGTCGTGATGCCGGTGCCAGTTCCCCGCGGCCACTGCTTGCAGTCCGTACTTCTTCTGAAGCTCACGAATCATTCCGATGGGAACGGCGTCGTGCGAGTCGCGAAGGAACGGCGGCGTCCCATCGTGGATGATGCCAAGGTGTATCCCCAATAGACGCGGCCTCTTGATCGGATCACGCGCACCCTTTGCCGCTTCAGCTACCGCCTCGTCCAGCCAGTCGACGGCAGGGCCGGGCTGGAACGGAACGAGCAACATGTCTGCATCACGAAGGCGCACGCATATCGGACGGTCCACGATGCGCGCGGTTCCCTTGAGCGGACCGAGCGCGTGGTCGCCAATGGCGTAACTCTCTTGGTCGTGGTTGCCTACCAGCAGATGACACTGCCCGACCATGTGCCCGGTATCTTCGAGCGCGTCGGCAATGGCAGCAAGGACTTGCGGCTTCGGATGCGTGGTGTCTACGAGATCACCGAGCACGACATACGCGCAACACGCATTGTCCATCGCAAGCTGCACGCTGTCGTAGAGTCCCTTCGCAACGGCACGACAGCGCGAGTTCAAACCGGCAACATATTCTCCGCCCATGCGTGCGTGGTTATCGACATGGACGTCCGCGACGAAAGCGACGCGGTTCATCATGCCACCTTCGGCCAGTGTTCGCCGCGACGGATTTGTCGTGCAGCCTCGTCGGAGAAAACACCGGACTCATGACTGTGACGATCCTTCCCCAAGAATGACACTATCTGAGCGCGCTCCTCCTCGGCTGTTACGACACGGACAATGACAGCCGAGTGGCTATCCTCGCAAAACACGCAGTCGTCTTCATCGCCCGGCTTATAGGTAGTTGGGTCAGCCGGATCAATAGGCGACTCGATGCCATTCTTGCAGCGCCAACGCAAACCATCATTCATCACATGTCCTCCAGTTCTTCGTCGTCCTCGTCCTTGAAGTGCGCGCCGGGCTGGTCCCACCCAAACTTCTCAAGGGCCATGCGCGCATCCGGTGCCATGTCGATCTTTGAGCCCTTCGGCACGACGCCGAATTCTTTGGCGTGGCGTAGCACGGACCACTCGTCGTCCCATCCCTTTGCGAATATCAAACGCGCACGACACTTGCGCCATGGCGGGGCCATCTTGTTCTTGGTCGCGATGATCGTGATGTCCTTGCCGAGGTGTTGCCCGGCCTTGCCCTTGATTGCCTTGCCGCCCATCAACTGCATGCGCACGCTGGCGTGGAACTTCACCGGCTTACCACCGGGCGTGGTTGTGTTGTCTCCGAACGCGACGCCCGGCACCGAACGAAGTTGGTTGACCCACAGGATCGCCACGTTCTTCGCGCGCGCCAGCTTCGGGAAGTTGCGGCACGCCTTGCCCAGTAGCATCGACCGAATGCCGATTGATTCCTTGGACTGGATGCCGTCGGACCATTCCTTTTTGGTTGGCGTCGCAGCGATGCTGTCCCATGCGAGCACCGATGGAGGCAGACCATCCGGTAGATTCTTGAGCGCAGTCTCTTGCTGCATGAGTGCCATTTCCAAGTAGTCGGGCACGAGCAGCAGCAGTTCGTCTTCGTCAATGTCGAACAGCCGCGCGCGTTCCTCGGATAATGCATCCTCTGTCTCTTGCAATAGCGCGATGCCACCGCGTTTCTGCGTGTGCGCGCAAACCTGCAACGCAAGACTCGTCTTGCCGACACCTTCCTCGCTGTACATTTCGGTGATGCGACCGACTGGCAGACCACCGCATCCGATGACGTACTTGTCTACGGGCGTGATGCCGGTCGGCACGACGGCCTTGACCTCGGACGGCGATCCCTTATTGAAGAACCCGACGCCACTGTGCTTGAACTTTTTCTCAAGGACCGCGCGCACCTTCTCCAGCTTGGGGATGTTCTTCGCGGGCGCACGCTTTGGCTTTGTCGTCATATATTCTCCAGAAAAAAGCAGTCCGCACCGCGACCGAAAACGGCAAACCCAGGAGGGAGCGACGTCCTTGACAGGACAGGCGCGGCGCAGACCTAAAGACTAATCGTCCAGTTCGTCGAGAGGATCTTTCTCGGGAGCCTTGTCGGTGTACTCTACATCCACCGCGTCCTTATCCGCCGTGCTGGACGGTGCGTCCTCATCGGCGAACTCATCCTCCTCCTCGGGAACACCGCGCCGAGCCGGTGCTACACCGGCAACAACCTCGGCAACCTCGTTGGACTCGGGCACACCAGCGAATCGCGAGAGGTCCGTCTGGTTCTGCACCCACTCGTTAATCAAGTTGGCATCGTCCGCGAGTGTGCGGTTCTTGCGGGACGGGTAGCACTTGTACCGCGTGTCGTTCTGGCCCGTGCCCTTGCGACTGATGATCAAGTCGAAGCCCTTGTCGCTGGGGTCGAAGAAGTTGCCGCCTGCTTCGCGGTCCTTTTTGATCTCGGACAGTTGCTCGAACACCATTTGTCCGAACGCCCACACCTTTGGACCAGCCTCGGGGTCTGCGCGGTCGATGACATTCATATAGACGCGCTTGCGTGGCTTGAACTTCTTGGCGCGGCCCGCGTCGGCGGGGTTGCCGGTGGACATCAGCTCATCGTACTTGTCGCACGACATGCAGATCTTCTTCGCCATGAGACGCGGGCAGTTGAACCGCGGCTTGGTTTCCACGCCCTCGATGTCGAGGTAGTGTTCATGCGTAACTTGCACGGCCTTGGCTCCCTGCTTCGCGGGGACCGGGCGATACCTGTTCTTGCCGACCTTCGGCTTGAGGAAGTTGAGCCCGCCCTTGGCGAGTTCCTTCTCCGCTTCGGCAAAGTCGTCATCGACGTCCGTGCGGTACTTTACGAGGTTTGTTGATTGCGCTTGTTCGCTCATGGTTTCGTTCTCCTATTTTTCGTTTCTGTTTTCCACTGGCCTTGCCCTATGGCTTGCGGCTTGGGGAATATTCAATCATCGTCCAGTGCCCCGCCATCTTGGTCGCGCGAATCTCTCATCTTCCGCTTGACCACGATGTCGTACTCCATCTCTTTGCGAAGCTTGGCTGCTTTGGTTTGTAGCACATCCTTCTTCGCAGATACAGCATCCGCGATGCCCCGCAGCCGGGCGCGTTCGGCCTCCGCCTCGATGGCTTCAATCTCTGCGAACTCCAGATCCATTTCCTGGTCCAGCTCGGCATCGATACCGGCGACCGTCGCCTTCTCTCCGCGCCCCTCGATGCGCACACGGCATTCTATGTAGAGCTTGGCCCGCGTCTTCTTCAACTCGAACTTGGCCTTGAGGTGCTTCTCCAGCGCCTCCGAATACCGCGTGTTCCAGTAGGCGAGATCGGACGAGACCATCGTCAGCTCGTCATCCAGTATCAAGTCGTCCACCGATACCGACCGGTAGAGGTAGTCGTCGACATCGAGGTCGTGTATTTTCTTTCCCATTGGTTCTAGCCTTGCACGCGGCGCAAGATGCGCTCCAGTGCAGCAATGATCCTACGGGTCTCCCGGTCTTCACTGCATAGCTTGCGCACCTTCCGCACCCCGTGCATGACGGTCGTATGGTCGCGACGGAAGTGGTAACCAATGATCGGATAGCTCATCCCAATATGTTCGCGCACAAGGTACATCGCAATCATGCGCGGCCACGCCACAACTTGATGGCGAGCCGGTTGCTTCATCGATCGTTTGTCGATGTCGAACCATTGCGCAACGATGGCCTGAATCCTGCTAATGGTCAGGCCGCTTGCGGTTGTAGCTTGTAGCCCTCTAGTGATCCCCAATGTGTTCCCACTTCCAAGTCAACGACCAGCGGAACGCCTTTGCTGTCCCACTGAACCATTATATCCCGCACCTTAGTCGCGACCTCTGACACCATTTCCTTGCGGACTTCGAGGATGAGCGAGTCGTGCACTGTGCAGACCAGCTTAACGTCGTTGTCCAGCATTTCCTCGCGTATCCAATCGACCACCGCATTCAACGATGCGAGACAGAAGTCGGATGCCGTCCCTTGAATCGGTGTGTTCCATGTGCCGTGCTCAGCCCGGCTGCGCACGAGATCATCGGCATCGGCGACGCGCCACAGCGGACGACACCGCGCATCCCCGCCGTCCCACCATGTCCACACCTCGCCGGTCTTTTTGGCAAGCGCAAGCTGTCGTCGCATGTACCGCGCGAGGTGTTTGAACCGGCCCAGCACAGCCTCCTTCACGCGCGCCGCCTTCGTCTTGGTGGTTCCAATAGCGTAGGCGATTGCCCCATCACCCGCGCCGTACATCATCATGAAGTTGACGACCTTGGCCTCGTCGCGATGCTTCTTCGTGACAGCTTCGGGCGGTATCCCCCACGCAGTCTGCGAGATCATCTCCGCCGTGCGCTGGTGGTAGTCGACTCCATCGAGAAAGATCTGCCGCATCACCGGGTCGCCCGATAGCGCGGCAGCAATGCGCAGTTCTAGCTGCGAGTAGTCGGCGGACAGCATCACAAACCCATCGGGTACGGTGAAACAGTCGCGCGCCATTTTCCCCTCAACCGAAGTCGGGCGCGGGATGTTCTGAAGGTTGGGCTCGCTGCACGACATGCGACCGGAGCGCGCGCCGTCGATGTTGAACGATGGATGGATGCGACCATCCAATCGAACATGGTCAAGCATCCCATCGGCATACGTGCCCTTGAGCTTGGTGTATTTCCGATGCGCGATAATTGCATCCACAAATGGGTGCTTGCCCTCGTGATGTTTCAGTGCCTCCTCATCAGTACTCGGCGCGCCGGTCTCTGTTAACTTCTTGACCTTGAGTCCCAACTCACCGAACAGGATCTTGGAAACTTGCGGTGCGCTGTTCGGGTTGAAGTCTTTGCGCTTGGCGAACTCGATGATGGACGGTGCCAGTTTACCGTCAAGGTGCTTGGCAAATGCGCGGATCTTGGTGTCGTCAACCAGTATCCCCCACCTCTCGATCTGTTCGACCGCCGGCGCAGCGGGCTTGAGAAGTTTGTTCCATGTGCGCGATAGCTTTTTGTTGCTCTTGATCTTCGGTTCCAGCAGGACGCCCAGCCGCGACGTGCTCACGGCATCGCGGGCATTGTACCGGTAAAGCGCATCCGTTGGGATGAGACCATACACATATCGCATCAGCGGCTCGCCCGATTCCAGCGCAGCGATCACGCGCGGGATGGGACCGACTGCACCGCCTTGAATCTTCTCCCACTTTTTATACTGAACCGCTTTGCTAATGGCGGTCTTGTACTTGACCGCTTCTTCTTTCATCCCACCCATGCCGACCAGTTCCGCCATGACATTCAAGTGCGCATCCGCATCGGTGAACAACTGCTTGCGCCACAAACGCACGTCGCCGTGGATACCCGCGACCTCGATGCCGACCCGTTGCTTGACCACTTGCGCATCGAACTTTACGTTCTGTCCGACCAGCTTTGTTGATGGGTCGGCGAAGAATCGGCGCAACGGTTTAAGCGCGGCCTCACTCAATAGCGCGGGCGCGGTCCAGACATACGCCTCGTCGCTGCCCTCTGGACAGATCGCCAGCGATGTCATCTTGTGGAAGTCCGAGTACATTGCGCCGCACGTTTCGACGTCGAACGCAAACCAGCAACCGTCCGCTGCGTACTCGTACAATTCGGCCACCGCTTCGGCGCTCTCTTGTCCGGTCTGCACCAGCCGAACGCGCTCATCCCATGGCGGGCGCTGCGGATCGGGCGCGGTCAATGCCCACTCGATGTCCGATGCAAACCACTTGCTTACAAATCTATTGCGCAGTGCCGCCGTCGGATGGATGACGAAGAACACCGGCACTTTCGTTCCCGGCAAGTAGGACCAGCCGCGTCTCGTTGATAGCGTCTGGATGTTGCGACCGAACAGTGCCTTCCCTGCGACGCCGCCGACTGCGATGATACGCGTGGGCATAACTTCGCGCACGGTTTGCGCGAGATAACCACGACACTGCTTGATCGCCTTCTCGCCCGGACCATCGCGCCCCGGCATGCAGCGAACCGCGAGGTCGTACGCTACTGGACCGGGCCAGTACTCATCGATAGCCGAACGCAGCAGCCGCCCGCTCGCACCAACGAACGGGCGACGGGTGGCGTTCTCTTGCTTGCCCGGTCCCTCACCGATTACAAGTAAACCCCCCGGCTCACCCTCGGCTGGGAGGCACACGTTCACGCCTTTGCGTTTGCTAAGCGTGCACCGTGTGCACTCCGAGTCGAGTGAGAGGGGATCTTCGGCTTCGACCGGCGCGAGATCACCCCCTAAATATAGGGGGAGACTTCGCATCTACCGGAACAGAACGTCGCATGCACGGTCCACGCGATCGTCGAGGTTGTCCCCGAACTTCGAGAGGAACGGGATCTCGCTCTGCCACTTGCGGCAGATCTCTTTCAGCTTCTTGGCATCGTTGTACCCTTCGGCAATCAATGCGCCGAACACTTCGCGCGCCTTCTCTGCGGTCTTCAATGCAGCGGGCACTTCGCCCGAGTCCGCAACAACGGATGCTTCACCAGCAGCCGCTTCTTTTTGTGCGACCTCATCGCCTTCGGTGCCGTCCTCGCCCTTGGTTGTGTCGACCGGTGCGGCAGTGCTGCCCTTGCCATTGGTCGGTGCCGGTTTCGGTGCGTCTCCGCTTGCCTTTGCCGTTGCCTCATCCGGCTTCTTGCCGTCAGCCCATTCCGGCATCGGGTCCGGATCAAGCGCGGTGTCCGGTGGGCCTTCCTTGATTGCGCGACTTGCACGCGGTTTGCGTGTTGACGTTGGCTTCTTGTCCGACGCGGTTACTGCGACTGCAGCTTGCGCAGTCGGTTGCTCGCCGTTCAGTACGGCGATGACTCGTGCCGCGGTAGACGCGGGCACGGTTATCGTTAGCGTGACTTCATGGTCTGTACTCATCTTCGATCTCCAGGCATGTCTCGGCCCATTGCTGAACCTGCTCCGCCGGATAGTGGTCGGGGTCGGTACGAGGCGGTAACCGTATCGACCCAGCTTTGATCCCTTCCAACCTTAAGTCTTGCGCAAGTGCCCAGCCTTCTCGCCACGCATCTCCATCGAGCAACACTGCGACGCTCCTACGCGTCCGCAAAAGTTGCGCGACTTGCGCGGGCCCGGGCTTGCCCAACACTGCAACCGCATGCGGCCACAAGTGGATGGCATCGAAAACTCCTTCGACCAGCACAAGCGGTGTGCTTGCGTGATGGTCCGCAAGCGCGCGCGGATTGAACAACACCTCACTGGCCCAGTGCCCGGGCATATTGTAGTACGGCTTCAACGTTCCATCGCGCCACATCCGACCGACCCAGCCCTGCCATTTGTCGTGGTCGTCCAGCACCGGCACGATCACGCGACCGAATTGCGGTTCCCCGTCAACGATGCACGCACCGATCTGCAATTCCTGCCACAGACGGCGCGGACAACGACGCTCCGCGTAAGCAATCGCCGGGCGGGCCAGCGCGGTCTCCAGCGCGGCCCCTTCCCAGAGAGGCAGATACCCGGCCGGCTTCTCGACCGTCGTCTGGGCGGGCTCGTGGTCATCCTCGTCGTCGATCTCGGGCCCCTCCTCGCCCCAGTCGCGGATCCAGCCCTCGACCCCGCATTTGAAGCATCGATAGGAACCGGACCGGAGGTTGAACGAGAGCGACTTCCGCCGGTCGGCCTTGCCGGTTCGGTCGATGCAGACCGGGCAGATCACACGCACGAACTCCGCGCCTTGGATATGGTTTGCATCGGCGACCGCGCCGCGAATGTCTTCGTTGATCTCAGACTTGGTGGGCATCAATCAACCCTGTCCCATTCTTCGGCAGTCTCGGTGTCGACGCATCTCTCGAGGTAGTGACGAACGCAGTCATGCGCTGCTCGCTCGATGCCAAGATGGTGCCCAACAAGAAAGCAGACGGTTCCCCATATCATGATGAGCACGAGCTTGTAGATTTTGAAATTCATGGTGCCTCGATACCAGGACGCATGTTTGTTTTTCCAAGAATATGCGCATGCCAGTTTGCGCACGCAGCGGCAGTCGCGATGATTCTGTGCAGCCTCTTGTCGGTTGCGTTTTCTGGTGTGGTGTCTGGATTGTGAACTGCTTTCCCACCCAACCAACCAATCAGCCAAAACCATTCCGCATTCGTTTTCCCTGCATCGTGTTCGACACCCCAACGTTTCTGCTGATGCGTTGCCTCCTGCTTTACCGCCAGAACGAAGTCTGTGTAAATCGGTGCGTCCAACAACGCGGATACCAAGTCGACAACTATCTCGGCACCTGCATGAACGCCATGCTTCGTCAACACATGACCAACGCGATCCATGATCAAATCAGTTGGAAGATCATACTTGTCGCTCATGTCACCACCATCCTCCCGCATGCAAAGTCCGTGACCAGCGGACCGATAGCGCGCCGACCTTGACCGGTGCGGTTCTTCGCAATGAAGAACGTTACCTCCAGCAATTCGTCATCAAGATCCTGCTGCTCGACGTTCAGTGTGATCACGACGTCCGCGACGCGCGCCTTGTGCTGCGAGTCTGCGAGGTCGTTGATGTCCTTGACCTTCTTCTTCGACTTGCTGTCCTTGCGTCGCGACTGCGATGCAGTCCACTCCCACAAATCCCGTTGCACGCCACCGATGCGCAGTCCCTCGTACACTCGACGCATGCCGGTGTACCCATCCTCGTCGCGCTTGTCCGACTGCAACTTGTCGGCGTAGTCGACCAGCAAAAGATCGATCTTCTTGCCGTCGTCGTCTGCCACCTTGTCTATCCAGTCGAAAATCTCCGACACCTTCGTGGCTTGCGGCGTGAACTCGCGCACGATCAACTTGCTATCTCTACCCGCGATACTATTTAACTTCGCGCGCGCATCACCGACGTGCCCGTTGACCAGCGCATTGATGGGGATGCCGGATATGTTGGCGATCAACCGGGCCAGCACCAATGGTCTTGGAAGTTCGAGAGTCGCATAGGCCACGCGCTTGTTCGCCATGAATGCGGACGCGCCGACATGCGCAAGAAACATGGACTTGCCGTCGCCCGTGTCACCGACCGCGACACCGAGTTGTCCCTTCGGCAGACCGCCCTCGAATGCGACGTCCAGATCGGGAATGCCGGTCGGCAACCGGATGAGCCCGCGCATTTCACTTATTGCAGTGAACGCATCGTCTCCCAGTGCGGTGCCCTTATCAACCACGTCCGCATCACCCATCGTGTCCGCTTGACTAAGCAGATCGGATACCCCGTCCATATCTTCGTTACCGTCAGCCACGCGTTTGTTCGCCAGCTTGGCCGCGGCAAAGTGCATGCGCTTCTTAAACACCGGCACCAGCTCGTCAATGAGCGAACCCTCGGACGGCAACCCTTCTCGAGTGGCATCGTCCAGTAGATCTTGACAGTCGAGCACTTGGTTCTCGTCGATCTTCCCGTCGTCCATCCAACGGTTGAGACGCTGCAACACAAGCACGCTGGAGTCGGGCCCCTTGCCGCGTTCCTTCGCCATGACGTGCGCCGCTTGCACCAACAACCGCGACGTCTCCAGCGATAGCGCGTCCACTTCAATGTGCGTGCCGACCCTGCCATAGAACTGCGGCGACGTGCACGTGTAGAATGCAATGGCTTGCTCCAGCCCTTTGTCAAATCCGTACGGACGGACGATGGGTGTTGGCACTGCTAGCGCACCCGCTCGGAGATCAAGTTAGCAAGTTCTTTTGTCTCCGTCTCCTCGGAAATGCGCAGCTTGGACACAAGCGGGTGTTCGTAGAACGGAAGATGCGCGCGGTATCCTTCGTCGAGGTCGACGCCATCACCGACCACCATGAGAACCTGCGTTCCCAGTGCAAGGGCCGCGCCGATCTCGACATGCACGCCGCGACTCTTGAGCGTCTCGGGCGCGAGCGCGATCACGACGTCGGCGTTGCCCACCCCGTCGATGTCGGACACCGCGCACTTAACGAGGTCTGCCTTCGGGTCGTTGATGTCGTTGGTCCAGTCGTACGTGCAGCGCCACCCGCGTCGAGTCAGCTCGTCGATCAACTCGCTCGCCATTTCACAGTACGCTGACGGTGCTGCCAGGTAAAATCTCACCATACGAACACTCCATCTTCCACAGACTTGCGTAGGTCGCCGCGAATGCGAACGACTTCCGCGTTTGCTGCGGCCAGCGCAGCATCATACCCACCGGGAAACGCGCGGACAACTGCGGCGCGTGCTTTTTGTTCGGACATGTCGGGGTCTGCGCGCATGTCGCGAATCATTCGCCAGTACCGGTCGACGAGCGCGCGGCGCAGCGGGGTCTCGTGCGTCTGCCCACCGGCAAACGTGTCACCGACGCACTGACGGAACCATCCGCGCTTGATCTGCAACCGCTTGCTGCTGAACACCCACGACGGCGGCGGCGGTTCGGGCTCGTGCGTTCGGCCCTTGAGTATTGCGCGCTCACGGATGGCCTCGTTGAACTGCTCGAACGACCACGCAATCCACGCTATCGGTGCGATCTCGTGCAGTCCCATCAGTCGCCCGGCTTCACCGAGCCAGCGTTGGCTTGCGTGACTGCGTGGGAAGTAAGCGGCACGCTGATTCTTGGTCTTGGCTTTGCACACGTTCCGGTAAACACGGCGCAGTCGTTCTGCCATTGCGTTGCGTGCCTCCGTCACCTTGCCTCGCGGCGGATGCGCGAGTTCATCCGGCAACAACGGCGCACCGGGTTTCACGCAAGGTCGACACTCCTCCCACGTCGGGATGGGCGGGACGATGCCAGCGTCGCACAAGTCCGCGAGTAATTCCCAGCGCTGAACGCGAACCGACTGCGGAGGTGACAGCATCAGCGCGGCAAGACCCTCCATCGAGTGCGCAACGTTTGCGCCTTCTGACTGCGCCTCCCTTGGTTTTCTGCGCTGGGGTTCCCCGGACACAATCGGTAAAATCGGAGGCGCTGCGCCAGCAGTGCTGTGTTCTTGCATATACCCCGAAGGGGTATTGCATAGAACACTCTCTTTAATTATATGCGATCTATTAACCTTAATGGAGCGATTAGCGGAGTCATCTCGCGAACTTGAATATTCAAGTTGCCCGGCCCCCTTATCAGCCGAGTATTCAAGTTGCCTGCCCGGGCAACTTGATTTTACGTTTTCAAGTTGCCCGCTTTTTGGTGCGCCGGACCCGGTCTCGCTAGGCACGATGCGGCACGCAACTTGCGCAAAGATTGCGTCCAGCGGATCGACGACGTTGACAATCGGTCGTCCCGATCCACGGCGACCACCACCCCAAGCCCGTGTCTGCTTGACCCAAACGGCGACGCGGTAGGGTACTTGTGCGAAGATTGAATCGCAACACCGACCGAACACTTGCATGGAATGGCGGGGACTGTCACCACCGGCCGGCGCGACTATACCACTCTCGCGCAAACGTCGAAGCCCCTTGCGCACATGAGAAGGGTCACGCTTCAGTGCTGTCGCGATGGTCGCCGACTTCGCGGTGGCGATGCCCTCACGGTTGCGGCGTGTGCGCAGATAGTTCCACGTGGAAAGAGCAACGCGTCCCAGCTTCCTCTCGAGTTGTCGCCTGTACACTTGCACCGTTTCCGGTGGTGCAGCGTGGTCGAGTTCGGGATCGTCGATGTGCAACGGGAAAAAGCCTCCGATATTTTAGGGGTGCGTGGTCGGTTTGCGTCCTTTGGACAAGCCGATTCACACTGTCGCGCGATTAAAACCCGTCCAACCACGCACCCCTAAAAGCCCGGAGGCTCTGGGAAACAATACAGAAAATTGCGAATCAGTGCAACATCGAATCGAAAACCAAGAAGAACGCGACCCCATACATGGCATGAACCGATCATCCACGGCAACCCCTAAAGCGACGTCAGCTCGGCAATTTTGTAACCTTCACTTTTGTACGCGCGCTTCCGCTTGCGCGCATGGCGGCGCAGCCATTCGTTCCCTTCGTCATCCACATCCCACACCTCGAAGGTCGATTTGTCTCGGGTCGCCCGGCCACCGCGCCCCAGTCGTTGCAGTGCGGCGATCACCGACGCACCGGCGGAACCGTTCACGACCGCGCGCAGCTCAACTATATCCACACCCTGTTGGAAAACTGTGGAACAAATCACGACGTCGAGGTCGCCCATCTCCAGTTCATCGAGCGCAGACTTGCGCGCCTTTGTGCCATGCTTTCCCCAAACAAATTCGGCCTGTAGACCAGCGCGGCGCAGATCTACCAACAGCGATTTGCCGTGATCAATATGGTTGACGAATAGCAGCGCGGGCTTCGAGCACTTGGTCGCCATCTTCACGACGATCCTGTTGCGCTGCTTCGACCGCACGACCAGCTCGCGGTACGCACCGGCCCACGTTTTCTTCGTCGTCATCTGGAACAGTTGCACCATTGTCACGTTGGCATTGGCGGTCACACCCTTCTCAACCAGCTCTTGCGCGCGGACACGCAACACGACCGGACCGAGTGCGCCGATTGACAGAATGCTGCGGCGATCACCGCGGTCGAGTGGGGTGCCAGACATGCCCACACGGTAGTACGCATTGCGCGCGGCCATTGCGACACGCAAGAAGCTGTCGGCTGGTAGCGTGTGCGACTCGTCCACGACCAGCCCGCGCGCATGCCGCAAGATCTGCCATGCTCTCGGGTCGTCCTTCTTCAGTGCTGCGTAGAGCGTCTGGAACGTCGCGACCGTGAACCTGTTGGCCGGTTCCCATCTGCCCTCGCCGACGATGCCAGCGCGCTTGCGTACTCTTTTCTGGTACCGTGCGATCGTTTGGTGCAGCAAGTCCTTGCTGCCAACGAGGAACAACCACGGACAGGGCAGCGACTTCGCCAGTCCGATAGCGACTTCGGTCTTGCCGCCGCCCGTTGGGATCCAGAGGATGCCGCGCTCGTGTTTGTGTATCGCGTGAACAGCATCTATCTGATGCGTGATCTCCTCGTCTGT
>SDBT01011567.1_pt1 | contig 14195 bp, 13 predicted proteins | sample 2277101 | NCBI WGS metagenome assembly SDBT01 (sample SAMN10404973, study PRJNA504765) | marine sediment metagenome | isolation source: marine sediment core GS10_PC15, 103 cmbsf | place: Arctic Ocean: Southern Knipovich Ridge | collected 2010 | reverse complement strand
ACTTATCTTCGTGTCAATCGGCGTACAGCGATATGACCCGGCCTGCGTCTACCTTGAACGTGGCGAGTATTGCCCCCATCACCTCCTGACGTCTGCGCTTTACATCCTGCGCCGTGAACAGTTTGCGGTCGTACAGTTGATTGTGGAGACGCACTTCCTGGACTCGCGGTAGGCCAAGCGACTCCAGCGGCGGGGGGCCAATGGGGATACCCTTGACAGCATCGGACTCCGGCACGCCATCCGGTAGGTAGACGCGCCACTTGCGGCCATCGGCATCCGTCCAGGTCGCTTGTCGGAGGCTATGCAAGGACAGCTGCTGGTTCGAGGGTACCTGCTTCCTGGACGCGGTGCCACGCGTTGACGGCCCCGCGTCGTGTGCCGAAGGGATTTCCGAGGTCGGCTTCTGATATACGGAGTCCTTCTGTGCCTGGGATGGCAAGGTCGCGCCTCCAATTCTCTACCCATGCCCTGATGTTACTGCACTCACAGATGGGTCTATCCAGCAACGCGGCGGCGTAGTAGGCCACCACACGTTTCCAATCCTCACTCATCTCCACGGTAGGGCACGCCAGCGACTTGTCCTGCCCGCCAGCGTAGTACCACAGGCGCACGATGTCTGGTTGACGTTGCACAGCCCACGCCGCGGTATCGAACTCCAGCGTGGTAGCGTTCCACGTGCCAGGCCGATAGGAGAACATCGAATGCTTGGGGTCCTCCCGAATCATCAGACAGCCCAGCTGTACGTTGTATGCACACGTCGCGCACCCCGACCCCGAACAGCACGTCCCGCCGAACGGCTCCCAAAGGAACTGTACCTGTTGCTGAGGATCGTTGTACACCCGGTAGATGTCAATGGTGGTCTCGAAGTTCGCTAGCACCGTAGCGAGCAGGCCCGACGCGTCAGGCTCCAGGATGCTCTGCAGGTCTGGATCGACAAGCTGCTCTCGCCGCATTGTCAAAGTGGCGATCCCTGTACCTGCGTCAACGTCCACGGAGATCGGCTTGATCTCAAAGTCGTCCGCGCCCGCGCGACCGGGCAAGTACGCACGCACCTCGCACGCGGACGGGAAGGTGACCACCTGTGTGATTGTAGCCGTCTCGTCGTAGCCATCGTTGTCCTCATCACTGTAGGTGACTCCCACCCCCTCGGCGACCACAGTCTTCGACCGGATGCCGCCAGAGATAGCTCTCTTCCAGTTGGCCCAGACGACCTGCTGGAAGCCGCGTAGGTCCGTGACGCTATAGTTGATCAGCTCTGGGCGGGTTGGTCTGATCGTCGGTCGCCACTCGTCAATCTCCCATGACGGAATGAGCTTGTGGTTGAGATGCGCCTCGATGTTGGCTTCGGCCTGCGCGATGGCCTTGGCTACCGACTCGCGCCCGATGCGGTCTGCCAACTGCCACTCGTGCTGTAGCCACGGCTGGGCGCAGACCGTCGGCACGTTCACGTACACTTGGTTGAAATGGAGCGGGTGAACTCCCATTATTCTCGCCCACTCGTCAAGGGGTAGCTTGGTCAGCGTTTGTGCCCTAGCCATTGCTCATCCACCTTTCGACTGTCAAGGCTACCGACATGGCAGCGATCACCATGACGGCGATTGGTTCCAACTCCCATAGACCCCACATCGCTAGTGCAGTCCATATCGTCAAGCAGTACACACACGAGAACAGCGACGGCAGGAAGCCCTTGATCTCACCTGTCGTGTTCAGCCCTAGCAGGCCCCGGAACTTATCGAACACGCCGAACGGCCCATCTTCGTTGACGAACAGCGAAGCGACACGCCACGCGGCGAGACCGATCAGGATGGCTTGCTCTATCATGCCAGCTTCAACCCGATCAGGATAGCCGCGAATAAGACGACGAACAACGCAGCCAGGTCCCAGGCGTCGATCCTCATCATGCGGGCGGCCCTTCGGCGACGAGTACCGGGCCAGCTCCAGCGGGTCCCGCTTCTGGCGTCGGCAACGCCGACAGAATCCTGAACTGCCCAGTCATGCCGAGGAAGTACTCGGCGTCCTTCTCGAGGACATATCGTTGTGATTGCTGACCAAGACCGAACGTGTAGACGGTACCCGTCGGCGCCTTGAACCGTCGGTTGCCTGCGGCGGCTCCTACGTACTCGATCAGGATAGCCGAACTGTCACCATTGACAGCCTGCGGTCTGGCAGCAGCTATGATCGCCGCCCCTTCCGCGACTCGCTTCTGTGCGCATGAGCTACAGGCCATTAGAGTTTCGCCTCCCTCCCAATACTGATTCCATCGCTCGATTATATCAGATTTGCTGGCCTCGAAAGCGGCGTAATTTTCCTCCCTCCTCCTCCCGGTATCCTTGCGGTAGTTCCATAGCGGCAGTGGTACCCGTTGAGAGCAGTAGCCCTTCGCTGCCAATGCTATCTGAAAGTCCCAATCCTCCCACGCCGAGACGGTCTCGTTGTAGCCACCCACCGCCTCCCATACAGCCTTGGGGTGTAAGGCAGTGACAGCGTGAATGGCTCCGTGCGTCGTCAGCAGGGCCGCATCATATTCCGGTGCATGATACACCTCCGTACGCCCGTCCTGATACTCATCATACCAGTCGGTATAAATGCTGTCCCCTGTTTGATCTGCCCACTCAAACATGTGTTGCAACGCCGTAGGCTGTAGGTAATCGTCAGCATCGAGGGGAAGGAACAAGGGTGCCCTTCCAGACGCGATGCCCAGGTTCCGCGCCGTAGCAACTCCTACGCGCCCCTCCGTGTCGATTACGCGCACCCACGACGGCAGTTTATGAAGCGGATGGCCCGTGTCATTGACGACGGTGCATTCCCATTGCCGGAGGGTCTGTGCATCTACGGAGTCGATGGCATCCATGAGGATGCGTTCGTGCCCTGGCCCGACCGGGATGACCACGTTGATCGCTGGCGGGTCGCAGGTCTGTATCGGGGACTGCATGTCCGTGACAGCGCCAGCAGGACGGAGGTGTGGCGAACGATACCAGGGGAACCATTCGGCCCACTCCCGCTGACCGACCTGCCGACTCATTGAGTCGTTGCGGTTACGGTAGATGAGCGTATCCCTATCGGTCACCATCTTGGGCCTGAATCCATACGCCGACGCACGCATCCAGAAGTCAGCGTCTTCCGCCGTTCGACAACGGGTCCTATACCCGCACGTCAATTCCCACACTTCACGTCTTAACATGGACGCATAGGGCAAGCAGTTGCGTTGCTGCTCTTGCCAGTCGTAGTTGAACTCCACGGGCCAGCCGGAATGTCCCGGGCTGTACTCCCCAGCGTAGTTCGTCGGCGTCTTGCCGTCCTCGTTGACGAAGAGCACGTTCCCGTAGGCGACGTGGATGTCTCGTTCATTCGCCAGGCTGTCCGCCAGCACTTGCACAGTCTCCGGAGTGATCATGTCGTCAGCATCTAGCGGCAGGATGAAGCGTCCCCTGGCCTCCTCGATCCCTGTATTGCGTGCTCCAGCGAGATACTCATTCTTCATGTTGTGTATCACTCGGAACCTGTCAGGGTTCTCCTTGGCGTAGATGTCGGCGATGTCCCCACAACGGTCTGGGCTCGCGTCGTCAACGATGATACATTCCCAATCCTTATCGGTCTGCTCTAGCACGGAGTCAAGCGTGTCCGGGAGGTACTGCTCGAGGTTATACGCCGTCACTACGATTGACGTACGCGGGCCCGTGCGTGCGTGCGTGAAGCGCGCGTGTATGTCCGCGAGCGCGGCCGCGTACGTCTGCGCGACCAGGGTCTCGTCGTACTGCTTGACGACAGCCTTAGCCTTACGCGCTAGTTGCTGCCGATGCCCTAGCGCCCAGATGATCCCTTCCGCCAGTGCGTCATGGTCTAGAGGTGTGGAGAGCCACGCCGACTCTTTGTGTGTGAGGAACTCCCGCTGTCCTCCCCAGTTCCAACCGACAACAGGGACGCCTGCTGCCATCGCTTCCAGCGTGCCGATGCCGAACGTCTCACGCGTCGTACACAAGTAGATGCCTGCCGACTTCACCATAGCCATGGCTTCCTCGTACGGCACACGCCCAGTCACTTCGACATTGGCGATCCCCTCATCTGCGTCATGCCCAAAGGTTGAGATGAACTTGATGTCCGGCAGGCGCTGGGCAAGCTCAAAGACGGGGAGCGGGTTGCAGATTGGATCGGGCCTGTTCTTATTCCACAGCACGTAGCCAGCGTTGTTCTTCGTCGGCTGCCATTCGTCAAGGTTAACTCCGTGCGGAACGTTGTAGACATCGCGCATCGTGTGACGCCTAAGGGCCTGCGCTACCCACTCGCTGTGCGCGATCACGCCGTCAGCCATACGGATGGTCTCCATTACCTGCCCGTTAGCTTTGAGTGCCCAGTTCGGCCAGTCGTACTCAGCCCAGTACAGACCGTGACAATCTGCAACTATTGGCGTATCTGGGTATCGCCGCAACCAGTGGGGCTGCTCCATAATATGGATCACTATCACATCCGCCTCTTCGGGGGTGTCCACGATCTCTAAGCCGACTTTCGGGAAGGTTCGGTGCTGCATCTCCACAGTACGCCGAACGCCCCCCTCTCCCTTGTCAGTGTCTCCAAAGCGAGGGCTTATAAAGACCTTTAGTTCACCCATTGGCGTCTTCACGCTGATCCTCCCTAGCTTGCCTAGTGCCTATATGATGGAATAAGTCGCCGCGTGTCGCCACCAGGTCGAGTGGCCACACAACGCCCTTGCGAGCTTCGTCCTTGCCCGCCACGTCGAACTCCGTGGCTCCAGCGTTTAGTCCCTCCGTCCACGGCCCTACCTGACGTTGCCAGCGAACAGTCTCTAATCGTGGGTGCCCAGCGAAGACGTGACGTTCTGGACTATTAGGATCTAACTCTAGATACTTATCGCCATTGACATCTACGAACTTACCGCGTAGCTCTTGAGTATACCCAACATAACCTAACCGCACACACCCTACGCCGTCGATGTCAAACGCACGCGCTAGGCGCACAACGTCAAGCTCTCGCTGTAGTTCCCAGTCGTCCTCAAGCACTAGCATTATGTCCGCCGACGCGTGAACCGATTGAGTAGCCAAGTTGTAGCTTGCTCCGTACCCTTTACGCATGGAGTTAGTGGAGCTGACTACCGTTGAGGTGTCGCGCCCACGCGTCTGCGCGAAGTCAACGAGGGACGCCATGTACTCCGGCGGGCTGCCATCGTCGGCGATGTGTATCCGGTAGGGTTCGGGATAGGTTAGATACTCGAACACTCCCGCCAGCGTTCTAAAAGCATACTCCTCTCTGTCGTATGTCAAGAGCATGACTGTCAGGCGGGGGAACTTCCTCATTGGTACTCCACGCTGTTATACTCGGTGGTGTTGACAGTCCCGCGTAGACGCGCAGGCGGGACGTGCTCGTTCGGGCTGAGGTCTCCGGTCTTGATACTCCATAAGTGCTGCCACGGATTCAACATGGCGACAAGCACAGCTGGCCCCTTTCCCCTGCAGACACGTATATTGTAGTCCTTCTCCGTCGCTACAGGCGACACGTTCTCTAAGAACTTCCCGTAGGCATCGAAGAAGCGCCGATGATACAAGGCAGGAGTCAGCGACCAATAGAAATTGGAACGTTCAAAGTCCACTCCGACGAGTAGCCCGAACCTCTTACCTCTGCCGCCACGCACGGAACCGGAGGGCTGGCCCATCCTGATGCACCCTGTATCCTCATTGTCCTCCAGCAGTTCAATCCACGGTTCTATCTCGAGCGGATACTTTAAGCTCCAATCGTCCATAGGGTACAAGATGATCGGCGTATCTAGCGCAGATATACCCTTGTTAAGGGACATGCCGATCCCACCCTGCTCTTGACGGCTGTAGCTTAGCGTCGCCCACCCACGCGTACGCGTACGCCACCACTCCAAACCATAGTCCAGGTCCGGAGACGACCCATCGTCGGCGACATGCAGGAGTATCTTGCGATCAGGATGAGCGATGAGATGCTCCTTCCAACTTTCGATTGACCGCTCTGCCGCCTCCACACGGAGCTGTCCTGGTGCGTACGTCGTGACGAGTATCCCTAAGGGGATCACTTTGGTTTCACCATGAAGACCGTCCGGCTCGCTGGTCTGCCGACGACCGGGATAGTTATGCACTCATGCGGCGTTCCCCACTGGCCGAGCATGTTGCCCACATCGTCGTCAGAGACAAGGTGCTTCGGGCCAGGGCCGTCGCCAGCAAGTTGTGTCTCAAAGAACAGCACGCCGCACTGCGACATGATACGCGCCAGCAGGGCGTGGGCAGCGTCAAGCCCGTAGTCTATCACGTAGTACGCCCAAGTCGAGAACATCATCACGACGTTGTACTCATAGCGCATCCACTTGCCTATGTCGGCCTGCATGAGATTGAAGTTCGGAACCATGTACCCAAAGAGCTGGTTGCCGATCTCTATAGAGTTCTCTCCTGTACGGAACCCGCCCTTGTCAACACCCGTTGCCTCCATACCCTCCGCCGCTGCCATCGCAACGAAGTCCCCCTGAAAGCAGCCGAGGTCTAGGAACGTCATGCCAGCCAGCTTGTTGCCTTGCCCGTTGCCGCCTAGTTCTCCGACGACCTGACCCCAACGACGTGCCACGCGTGGCGTATCTGGGTGGGGGTGGACCTTGCTCTTGACGCGTGAACAGTAGCGCCAGAGATAGTAGCTGTCGGCGAGGGTACGCTTCTCCAGAGCCGGCTCGTTGAAGAAGTGCGACTGCTGGAAGTCGATAGCCCAAACCCTGCTGCCCCTCACGATGATGTTAGACCCTGTCAGGTCGCCGTGCCGTATGTTCGCCCGACGCAACTCCCAGAGCAGCTTGACGCAACTCTGCCTAAACAGTTCGCCGTCGTGCGGCTCCTCCTCGTTGATGCCGAGGTCCTCTTGACGTGTCTCTACAAGGACGTTGGGTGTGTCGGAGGGGATGCACATGCCGATGGGTTCAGGGGCAGCACCCGTGCCTGCCAGCGCGTGAAGGAAGCGCATCTCGTTCCGCAGCGCGTCAGCGTCGGCCTGGTTATATGCCTGCTTTACGATTGCGCTGTTTCTTGCGTCTCTGTAGACGGTTACCCCTGGGACCTGGTTCTCCGGCCTCTCCTGATGGCCCCCTATCTCCACTAAGGTTGAGGACATTCTGATGCTCCTTCATATAGTGACCCAGGAGTGTTGACACCCACATGGGATGGCGGCACATAATACAGCAAGTGAGTCCGATGCTTATTCGGTAGGCTTCTTGCGGCTTCGTTTCTTTGGCGCCCGCTTTGGCTGTGACGATTGGGGCTCCGATGTCTGGGCCTCGTTTTCTGTCGTCGACTGAGATGACTGCACCTCCTCTTCTATATCTAATGCGGGGGTGTCTGGCGGGTCTGCGCTCATTGTGCCAGTCTTCGGATCAGGCCCTGATTCGTCATCAGTGACTGGCGAGTCCGGTGGCGACTCATCTACTCGCTGGTCGTCAGCAACCTTCTGGAATGTGATTTCTTTTATTGCGCCTGTCCACGACTTCCCGCGTTTGTCAAGGGTTATAATGGGGAAGTCGTTCTCACTAACGATGGTCTGCAGGACGGCTGCCACATGTTCCTGATCAGCGTTGTGTACCCACACGCGGGCGCGCGGGTTGAGCATCGGCAGCCAGCGAACGAGGATCTCCTCCGTGTGCTCCGGCAGCAGGTCAACGAGCAGCAGGTCGATGCCGTTCTCCCCCCTGAACGGGACCCCCTCGGCGAGGATGTCCCCTCGGTAGAACGTCACGTCGCCGACGCGGTTGACCCGCTCGTTGTTGACCACCGCCTGGCCCCACTGTACGTCGAGGTCATAAGTGTGGATATGGATAGCGTCGTTGCGCTCTGCGAGAACTGACAAGAGTGCCGTACCCGACCCGGTGCCAAGGTCAACTACCGTCCCTCCAGTTGGCAAGTCTTCCGCCAGGTACCGAATGAGATCAACCATTCCCTCGCTTATCTCCCTGCGTGACTTCGCTAGACCGTGTGCTTCGCAACTCATTGTTTGTCTCCTTCCATTTGGAACCAGAGAGCCCCGTAGAGATCTCTGTCTAGCTCTGTAACCTTTCCCTGACAAGCTTCCTCGATACAGGATGCGTTATGCCAAGTGAGATGTGGATAAACCCACGCATCCCCAAGATAGTCACCCCCACTCCCACGTTGCTGTGTCGAGCGATAGTCTCCCACAATCATCCCACCTGGCGCGAGGGCTCTCGCTGCCGTGTCGAAAATCTTTCGCATCTGGGTATGTGACGCGTGCATAAGAATTGATGAGATGAGAATGTAGTCGAACGTCCTCCCGAACACGTCAAGATCAAAGTCTGCATTATCGCTGAACTGTACTTGTTTGATTTCTACGATGTCCGAACCCATATAGGACAATCCAGCCTCGACTAGCCAAGTGTTCGGTTCAATGCCGCAGTAGCGATCAGTTGCCAGGTAGGTAATCAAGAACCTACCAACACGAAGCGACCCAGCTCCAAAGTCTAGGACGCTGTGATCCTCCCGCAAGCCCAACTCTAACAAGCGCCTGAATACGATGGCTCCACTATCATACGGGACACCCATGGATACATACTGCTTCGGATCGGAGATGTCTGCTGGCGTAACGTGCAATCGTTCATGCCCAGTAAAAGGTGTTACTTTAGGGTGAACCATAACGCTCCATAGGGATCTCTGTCTAGCTCCGTGAACTTCCATCCGTTTCCTGCAGCGGCTCCTTCGATGCACCCCTGCTCATGTGGCGTGACTTGTGGGTAGACCCAATCGTTTCCGTCGTAATCCTTACCTGACCTCGCGCAGTCTCGATAGTCGCCGACCAGGAAGCCGCCAGGGGTCAATGCCCTCGCTGCCGTCGTGAGTATCGTGCTGATCTGTGCGTGCGATGTGTGCGTGAAGATGGACGAGATGAGAATGTAGTCGAACTTCACCGGCTCGAAGATGTCAAGGTCGAAGTCCGAGTTGTCCGCGAGACGGATGTTCTTGGCCTCTACAACGTCATTGCCCATCAGTTCCAGACCAGCGCTCATGAGCCAGTCTTGCGGCTCGATGGCGTAGTAGTTTCCAGGCAGCGCCATCATGATCAGGAACCTGCCGACGCGCAACGAGCCAGCGCCGAAGTCGAGAATCTTGTGATGCTCACGGAGACCGAGGCCGAGCAGACGGCAGAACGCTATCGCGCCGGAGTCGTATGGCACGCTGCCTGGTGCCACATATCGGATCGCGCTGCTCATATCCTGCGGGGCTGGAGTCATGTCCATGTCGGCGCCTTCCATTGCGAGGTGAGCAGGTCACGCGTTTTGAGGATCACGCCCTGCCAGGGCTGGCGCTCTGCTGTATCCGTTCCTTTATGCACGCGATAATTATATAGGGGCCTGTTGCCGTTGACAATGTGCCAAGTGCCAGCATCTCGGTTGCCTAGAAAAATGCTAATGAGTGCTGAGTCGCTAGCGCCAGATGCCGCCTCCGGAGGGAAGCCGCCTGTCCGTGCCCACAGGGCCTTGCTGACCATCGCTGCTCCGCACGGCGCGTACTGGTCCTTGTCCTTCCGGTCGTCACTGTAGCGCACGCCGACAGCGAAGTACTTCCGCTCTGGATTAAGGACCTTGTTGTACGCCTTCACACATTCCTGTAGGCAGTCCGGCTCCAACGTGTCGTCACTCCCCAACATGAAGACGAGTTCATGCTCGGCGAGGGCCACTCCGAAGTTGAACGCGCACCCCACGCCGACGCGCCACGGCGTCCCCCAGATGGAGATGAGTGCGTCACCCCAAATGTCTGGGATGAACTCCTCAAGATTGCCAGCCATGTCGCTTATCAAGAGCACCTCAGCCGCGCCAGCTTTGATCGCGCTGTCGATGGCCTCCGGCAGCCACGTCTTGTTGGCAGGGAACGGCCCCACCGGGATGGCGACTGTGATCGGAGGGTTAGTCTGCAAGGCGGTCTCCTGTCGGCGGGGGAGGCGGAGGGATTAGCGCACGGCGCTCTACCCATTGCGAGTACGCCCGGGCGTGGTCGCACGCCCCCGCGTGCGCGTCTGCGTGTGCGCGTGGCACCATCGTTCGCTCCGCCGCGTCGAACCCGTCAACGTACCCGCGCTCGTACTTCCCTTGACGTGTGAGGAGACGCAGCAACTTTCTAATCATTCGACAACCTCCCTAGTGCCCACGCCAGCGGGGGCAGCTCTATGGTGGGCTTAAGTACCCTGTTTATCTGCGGCGTGTCGACTGGGCTAACGATGACCTCCAGCCCTAGAACTTCGGCCATCTTGCGCAGCAGCCAGAACTTGGAGACTTGCTCATTGCTTGCCGCGTGTTGTACGCCTGACAAGTGCCCAGTCGTTGCCTCCTGTACTAGCACCTGCGCGAACGCGTCAACCGTCGTGCCATTCCAGCGGTAGTTCTCCCATCCGTCCACCTGCCCACCGTGCTGTGCAATGAGCCACTTGCATAGCCCTCCGGAGACCCCCACAAATGACGTGCGTACCACGAGCACGTGAGGCTCACTGGGTTCCCCCGCCAATTTGGTCCTAGCGTACGGCTCCTTGGGATCGGGCAGGTCAGCAACTTCGTGTGGCCCGTCGTTTCGCATGTCAGGCTCGCCAGCGAACACGCAGTCAGTAGACACATGAACGAGGCGAACGGAGTGCTTCCCACAGAGAGCAGCCAACACGTGCGGGCCCAACGCGTTACTCAGTACCATGTTGTAGATAGGCCAGCTCGCCGACAGCGCCTCGCCCGCGAACTTGCGGCCCGCCGTAACGCCTGCACAGTTAATGACGACGTTCGGCTGGATCCCCGCTAACGTCTCCTCCACTTGTATCGGTTCGTCAATGGGGCAGTCCTCGTGGGTTGTCGGCGTGACGGCGTGCCCCAGTTCCTGAGCTACCTTCGTGACGGCGTGCCCCAACATGCCCTGCATGCCTGTGACCCAAATCCTCATATCCCCTTCGCCTCCTGTATCGTGCGTTGCATCTCTTCGGGAGTGACCCAGTGCATCGGGCTGGCGCTGGAGTACGTCCACGGCTTCTTCCCCTGTATGACGGCAGCTGCCTGGCGTATCATCGTCTGTGGGTGGAGGATGATTAGGCGGTCGGACTCCTCGTAGAAGTCCTCCGCCATCACGGACTCCTGATAGTGGATCAGCGTCTCGTCCATCTTCTCACCTGGCCGGATGCCGATGATGTCAACAGCCTGCCCAGCGATCAGCTCAGCGAGCTTACCCATCTGCATCGCCGGGCACTTGTGAACGAACACGCCGCCAGGCCTCTCGCTGGCAGCAGCGACCGCAACCTGGATCAGCTCAACCGCGCTATTGACACTCAGCCAGAAGCGAGTCATCAGGGGATCGGTCACGGTCACGCGCCCTAGCACGCGCAACTGCTCTTCAAATATCGGGATGATGCTACCAGTGCTGCCTACCACGTTGCCGTAGCGCACGCAGACAGCGCTCGTTGGGCCAGGGTGACGGTAGCCAGCAAAGAGTCGCTCCATAGCCAGCTTCGTCGCTCCGTATATGTTGACAGGCATACACGCCTTATCCGTGGAGACGCCAACGCACACCTTAGCGCCCACCATGTTCGCCGCCCAGATGACGTTGCGCGACCCGACGGCGTTGACATTGATCGTTTGCTCTGGGTTGAGCTCAGCCTCCGGCACGAACTTGACCGCGGCGGCGTGGATGATCGTGTCGTGTCCTGCCATCGCTGCCAGCAGCATGTCTGTGTCGCCGATGTCGCCGAGGACCGTGCGCACGTGCGGCCATCGCTGGCGGACGCGGAACTGCTTCTCCTCGTCGCGTGAGTAGACCGTGATGTCGCAGGGCCAGTTCTCGTCTGTGGCACGGTTGATGATTCCTCGTCCTAGGAACCCCGCGCCCCCAGTAATAAATATCTTGCCCGACAATGGCGTGTACATCGTCAGGCATGATATGTCATCTAGCGGGTTCGTGTCAAGCGATAGGTTACTTTTACTGGAGCGACATATCCCACGGAGTGTTCTTTTCCGTCTGCTCCCACCCTGACGGGTCGGGCTCGAGGACCGTGGGGGGCGACTCGTATCCGGACGGGTCCGGCAGCAATGAGTTGAGGAATATGTCGCCGAGGCCGAGGCATACCCTGATGGTGAATCCAGCGCCCGGGATCGGCCCGCCGAGTTCGATGTACGGGAACCCGTACTGTGTCAACACCCATGTCTTGTGTGGCAACCATGCGGGGAACTCCGGCAACCATTGCAGTGGCGTGACAAGTGGCGGAGGTGGCGGCTCGTGCGGCCTCTCTGCCTGCGTGTGGATGATGCGCAGCGGGGGCCGGATGACATCTGCTGGCGCGACGAACCACCCGAAGCTCGGAAGGATTGGTGGGGTGCCAATGACGAACATACCTGGGCGCGTCTGGTGCCTGGGCCTGACAACATCGGCCTGCTGAACGAACCACCCAAAGTCTGGCGCTGGTGCAACCGGCACCTCAATCTTAATGCTCTGGGTGTAGACCGCTGCGGGCCGCACGCGCACAACGTCGGGCCCTTGAATGTACCAACCGAAGGATGGAATGATTGGTGGCTGTCCCTCGACTGCGCCACCTTCGCGCACCTGATGCTCCGGCCTAATGACATCTGGCTCTTGTACGTGCCATGCCCCGAACGGCGGGAGGATCGGTACTCCAACGAACGGCTGCGGGCCCTCCGTGACGACAGGCGCCCTCCTGACAACATCGGGCTCCTGCATTTGCCAGCCGGAGGACGGCAGGATCGGCACGGGCTGTAGAACGGCCTGGCCCTCCGTGGGTCGCGGCTGCACGCGCACGATGTCCGGCGGGGGAACGAACCACCCAAAGTCTGGTACGGGTATCGGAGGCACCAACGATGGCGCGAACTGGAAGCTACCTTCCCGTACGCTGTGCGGTGGCCGTATGACGTCTGGTTCCTGAACGAGCCACCCAATGTCCGGCAGGATGGGCACAGCGCCGAGCACAGCCTCGCCACCTGGCACGATACGGAGGGGCGGACGTATCACGTCTGGCGGTGCTACGAGCCAGCCAATCGAGGGCACACGCGGAGGCGTGCCAAGCACGAACTGCTCTGGGACTAGCCTCGCTGGCGGACGTACAACGTCGGCTGGTGCGACATACCAACCAAAGTCTGGAATGAACTCCGGCGGCAGCGTTGAGAAATGACTGCGTGCGTAGAAGCCCTCATCAACTGGGCGCGTCGGCAGGACGACGTCTGGTTCCTGCACATGCCACGCAGACGATGGAATGATCGGGACTGGCTGCAACGTCGCCTGTCCCTCCGTCGGGCGCGCCCGCGTGCGCATGACATCTGCCGGAGGAACGAACCACGCAAACGATGGGACGATTGGGACTGGCTGGAGGATGGCTTCGCCCGGGGGCGTGCGCGGCTGCGTGCGTACAACGTCGGGCTCTTGACAGTACCATGTGCGGGGCGGGACGTCTGCGAGACGCGCTGGGTATTCGACCTGCCCCTCTGTCGGGCGTGGCGTTGTGCGAATGACATCCGGCTCTTGTTGCTGCCAACCATGCGAAGGAATGATTGGGACGGCACCAAGCACAGCCTGACTCTCTGGCGCATATTCAGGCCGGACAACATCTGGCCCTTGCACATACCAGCCGAAGTCCGGCACGACCTCCTCGACTGGCGGCAGTATCGGTCGTGCCAACGCCTGGTAGAGAACGTCAGGCACAACATAGATGAGCGTGCCGGAGACCGCGAACGGCCTGATGTCAACGTCTGGTATCGGGAGGATCGGAGCGCCGACCTGACCCCCCTGCGGAACTGGAGGCGCTCGCCGTACAACGTCGGCCTCCTGCATCTGCCAGCCGAAGTCGGGGATCGGCGGGATGCTTATAGGCTCTGTTACGCTATTGACATAGAGCCCTTCATGAGTGAGTGGTGCCTCGCGTACGACATCTGGCTCCTGCACGTGCCACCCAAAGCTCGGGATGATTGGCACGGCACCCAGCGAGTAGTCCCCGATGTAGTCCTGAGCTGCGGGCTGTCGGCGTACAACATCTGGAGGGGCGACGTACCACGCAAAGGATGGAATGATGGGGACGAAGCCGGCATCCGGCCAGCCCACGCGCACCTGATGCTCTGGGCGTACAACGTCAGTCTCTTGGACTTGCCAACCAGACGAGGAGAGGATCGGCGGCTGACCCTTGACAGCTCCTCCCACACGCACCTGATG
>SDBT01011566.1_pt1 | contig 14196 bp, 11 predicted proteins | sample 2277101 | NCBI WGS metagenome assembly SDBT01 (sample SAMN10404973, study PRJNA504765) | marine sediment metagenome | isolation source: marine sediment core GS10_PC15, 103 cmbsf | place: Arctic Ocean: Southern Knipovich Ridge | collected 2010 | reverse complement strand
CATATCGTACAAAGTTATCGATAATATACCCTCTCGATTTAATATAATCATCAATTGCTTTATATACTGACTGTTGAGCATCTTTTAGGTCTTGAGATGAAGCTTGAATAGAGACCTCTTTAAAGTCTTGAAATGTCCACGTAGAGACAAGAGCTTTTATTTTTAATAGAGCGCCTATGAGGGGATCTTTAATAGAAAACTTTGAATTTAAGGATCTTGTAGTATCCCCGATAAGGAACGCTCTTAAATCTTTAGGAACTGTTATTTGCGAGAGAAGTTTGTTTGAAAACAGTTTCTATGTTATATACATACAATATGTGTATTTAAACTACTAAAGTATCTCGAATTAGAGATTTGCTGAGAAAGAGGAAAAGAAGGCGCCTAATTATATGATGACACGGGTGAATCAATTCTCGATCATAAACTATTCTTAATTCATTGTATCTAACTTTTTTTTAATATAGTTGTATATTTTTAGTAATCCCGGTTTATCCACGTTATCAATATGATCCAATAAATCTTCTGACCAATAAATTGCTTTAACTCATCCAACACCTCTAAGTCATTAGTCATGCGTAACTCAGTTAAGAGCAATTCACATAAAGTAAGTAATGCTATAAACCTAAATTCATAACCTAAATTCTCATTTTCAAGGAGCTGCTTTAGAATTTTTTCAGCATTACCCCTTTTAATGGCTCGCAGACTGGTTTTCAATACTAGAGCCTTATCAAGAAGATATATTAAATCTAATTGATTTTCTTTCAATTGGAGGTTCAATTGCTTCATATCATTAAGGCTTTGTTGTGCTCGAACAAAATTTAGATCATTCACTACATAATTAATAAATTTGAATTATATCTATATTCGAATCGTGTTTATTGAAACAAAAAAATTGCAAGTTATAGGTTTAAGGATAATTAACTTAAAACAAAACTTAAAAGAAATATAGCTTTTATTTATAAAGATAACTTTAATCTTTATTGAATAGATTTACCTAAAAGACAAAAATTATTGAAAAAAGGGAACAAATGATGAAAAACAGGATAAAATTAGCAGTATTAATAACTCTTATCTCTCTGAGTTTATTTGGGACTTTAGAAAACATTGATGTGGAAAATTATTTTAAAGATTTTGAGGATCTATCAACCTCGGCGGTAACATTATCACCTTTCATTATCGATAATAACGGGGGAACTCCATCGAGCATTACTTGGGCTCAAGCAGTTACATACAGTTGGTGTTCTGGAGCGGGAACTAAAGGAAATCCATATATCATTGATAACATTGCTATTGATGGTCTGGGGACAAAAGATTGTCTTAATATTATAGATTCTTCAGTATATTTCATTATTAGTAATAGTATTTTCTATAACTCTTGGTCTGTCGGCCAAGGTATAAGGTTAAATAACGTTAACAATGGTAAATTAGATACAGTTACCACTTTTGACCATTATCATGGGATACAGGTCATAGGTGATAATAATGAAATCGTTGATTCAATTTCTTACGATAATAGATATGGAATTGAAGTAAGGGGTACAAATAATTTAATTTCAGGAAATAGTGTTTATGATAATCAAAATGACGGGATAAAATTGTCATCTTATGGTAATAATACAATAGATTCAAATTCCGCATGGTTCAATGATGTTGGAATAAGTTTAGTCGGTGAAGGAAATGATAACGTAACCAATAACCTTATTCATGATAATACTGCAGTTGGAATATCATTTTATCTTTCTTCAGATAGTCTAGCAGCAAACAATACTGTATATAAAAATGGTAATGGAATAAGTTCTAATTCGAATAATAATGAATACAACGGAAATGAGATATACGATAATCTTGCGACAGGGATTTATATTTCTGGGAGAGATAATATTATAAAAGACAATGAAATTAGAAATAATACGAATAATGGAATATATGTAAATGAGTATAATAACATCTCAAATAACATAATTACAAAAAATCAGAACAATGGAATAAGTGTAGAGGGGGATAATAACATCTTCAATAATACTATTACGAGAAATGGGAATAATGGTTTATACATTTCAGATGGTGGAAACATTATTTTTGAGAATAAATTCTTAAATAATTCTCAAATAGGTGTTTTAGTAACAACCTGGTCAAGTACTTTCTATAACAACACATTTTTGATCAATAACATAAATGCAATGGATAATGGGAGCAGTTCTGCTTGGGATCTGAACGGTGTTGGGAATTATTGGGATGATTATCTCGGTGATGATTTGAATGATGATGGTATTGGGGATTCTCCGTATAATATTAGTGGTTCAGCAGGGAGTCAGGATAACTATCCGATATGGGAAGACGGTGATGATGTACCTCCAGATATTCTAATTAATTCACCTTCGATAAATCAGGCATTTGGAACTGAAGCTCCAGAATTCAACATAACAATAAATGATCCGTTATTTAATGCTATTTGGTATACGATAGATGCGGGATTAACCAATTTTACATTCACCGGATTTTCCGGAACGATTAATCAATCAGCTTGGGATTTAAAAGAAAGTGGATATATTACTTTAAGTTTTTATGCAAATGATTCAGTAGGTAACGTTGGAGTTCAAGAAATAAATGTTATAAAAGATACTGTCGCTCCGATAATAATTATAAATTCGCCAATACCTTATCAGTTATGTGGAATTACGGCTCCTACTTTTTCCCTATCTATAGAGGAACTTACCCTTAATCAAAAATGGTATTCATTTAATGGAGGGGAAAATATATCATTTACAACAGAAACACAATTTAGCCAAAATGAATGGAACAAATATGGTGATGGTACTGTTTTAATACGATTTTTCGCTACAGATAACATGGGTTATATGAATTCAAGCGAGGTAATTGTTAGGAAGGATGCTATTATTCCGAACATATCTATTTCCACACCTTCAGAAAACGAGAAATTTGGAAGAGATTCACCTACTTTTAGTATTTCTATCATTGAGGAGCATTTAGATTCTACATGGTATACATTAGAAGGAGTTTATACATTAGATGGAGATGTGGGAAACTACCATTTCACAGGTTTAACAGGAACAATTGATCAAGAAGTTTGGGATTATATGCTCCCAGGAGAGATTACTATAATATTCTTTGCTCAAGATAGTGCCGGTAATATAGGTTCTAAATCTATAGAAGTAATAAAAAGTTTACCTTCAACAATTCCAGGATATAATCTAATAATCCTCCTAGGAGTCATTAGTCTTCTTTCAATCTTTGTAAGCATAAAAATTAAGAGATCCAAATAACTTTTTTTTTTTATTAAAAAATTGCTTTTTCAATAGATTACACTACAATTTTTTATTTTATGTCGTTTTAGTTTTAAATTTTCTTTTAAATATTACGATATTGCGTTTTGTGGTAAGTACCTCAATAAAAATCATTCTGGATATTCAAAATAAATGCAAATAGAAAAATATTCTATAAAAGTCAAAAATGAGAGTAAGTCAAATTGAAAATATTTTTCTTGGAATTTAAATACGAATAACTTTGAATAATTTGAAAAAAGTATAAGCAAAGATAATAACCCTCTATCAATATGAGAAGTAGATATTTGTTATTCTTATTTTACCCATTATTTTTTGCTTAAATATTAATTATGATGTTGCTGAGCAGTTTACTAGTCAAACTTAATCTGTAATAGGCAATATAGGAACGGAATGGAAATTTAATGTTAACGCAAGGATATCACCACTAATATTCTCCTATGATGGGGAATAGATTGATGCAGGTGGATTAGATAATTATTTGTTTTTTTATAAATCTTCTGAAACTCCTCTGTGGGAAAAAAATGCTAATTTTACTAGTTTAATGTCAATCTTCACAAATGGAAATTATTTAGTAGTCGGTGCTAATTATGGTGAGATCTTACTCTATAACTACTTAAGTTCACCAACAATATTGTTGTACAAATTCCCCTATTATACTAGTGAAAAATGTATTACGGCAATTTCAGAGGATGATAATTATATTATAGGTAGTTATGGGCTTCACCTTAAGCTATTTCAAAGATCTAATTCCACTCCGGTATGGGATTATTCTTCCTATAAGAATTTTGGTATATATGATCATCATTTTACTGAATTCATTTAATATTTTTTTTTCCTTGTTTATAAATAATCAATGCTGAAGTTATGCTGATTAAACCTATTATAATAAAAATGTTATAACTTGGAATATTAGAGGTGGTAGAGGTATCTGTAGGTGGTAGAGAAATTTGTAAATTTTTTATCAGCACTATATCCATTGAAGATGTTCCAGCAAAATAAACATTATTATAACTGTCAATTGCTACACTTCTGATGCGATCGTAACTATTTTCACTTAATATTCCATATCCCGAATAATTTCCATAAACATCGTATCTAACAACACCCATATCAAGATCATTTCCAGGACCAGTGTCTCCAACGATATAAATATTATCCATTGAATCTAATGCCACATCATAACCCATATTATAAATTCCTAAATGTTGTGTTCTAAACCATTGTATTGTACCTGAACTGTCTAATTTTATTAAAAGGAAATCAAATTGACCATGACCGGATATATAAATATTATCTGACGAATCTAATACCATGGCATAAGCTTGTTTTTGATCAAAGTTCTCCTCTAAAATACCATCTAGAGTAAGAGCCCACTGAAAGTTACCTAAATTGCTCAACTTTACAAGAATTATATCAGATAGATTATTTCCCACTACATATATATTATTTGAAGAATCTAACACTAAATCTGCTGCTGAAAAACTAGAAGCTGGTTCATCATAGATATATCTCCACTGTTCGATTCCTAAATGATTAAATTTTGATATAAATATATCTGCTAATATTGAGCCATTTGTTCCTACAACATATATATTACCATATTGATCAAGTGAAAGCGTGCTTATTTCAAGCCCCCCCCGATAATTTGAGTAAGTAGTATTCCATTGGTAATCACCAAAACTATTAAATTTAACTAGGCGTAATCCATATCCCGGTTCCGCAAGTCCAACAATAAAGATATTATCTGATGAATCAATTGCTATTGCTTGACCTACGCCTTTCACCCCCACAAAGCCCCAGGTCTTATTCCATTGGTATTGACCAGTACTATTAAATTTAACTATTACCATATTATCACTTGTATTTGCATAACCCGATATCGATCCGGATATAATAATATTTTCTGATGAATCTATTACTATTCCTGATACAAAATCATATTCATTATTCCCCCATGTTATTTGCCATTCTGAATCTGTAGTATTATTTAAATGAGGATTATTATTCAAACCTTCGCTGTGTTCTTGTATCAAGAGATTAAAATTCCACATAAAAAGAATTAATGCTAAAAATATAGTTGTTCCTTTCATAATTTGTTAAAATTTCAAGTAGTTTGTATGAATTTTCTATCTTCAACAGTTTTAGTTTTTAGTTCTATTTAAATCTTATTATGAGAATAATTGAAAAAAATTAAATTAAAATTAAAAATATTGAAAGTTATTTCCGTACTCTTTTCTTCAGAATTACTAAGGAGACTATAAAAATAATGCCTAACATTAATATCGGATTAAATCCAGGAATTCCTTGACCAGCAGGCTCATTATTATTCTCATCTGAACTATCCACCAGCATTATATTATGAGCTATATAGTTATTGTCGCTCCTCCATAAAGAAATTCTTGACGTTTGGGTTGATAGGTATAATTAAATAATCAATAAATTTAACTCATTATTGAAAAAAACTAACATCTTCGAATTTTCTATCTATGAGAATTCAAACTTATTTTAAATCTTTAAAGGCATTTCTAAGGTCCAAATTAGTTAACTACTAAGAAATTCATCCATTCTTCTATATTTGGAATGTTCAAAAGGCTCTTTCCTCAATTCCGATAAAATTAACGCTCTTTCTTTTCTATCACTAATGCTCGGTAAAATGATATACTTTCCCGGCCATTCCTTGTGAAACATGCACTTAAACTGTTGAAATAAATCGATGAATGGTTCCGTGAGGTGACTTAAGTTCCCATTTTCATCCCAAACTCTCGAATCTTTATCAAAAACGTTAGAATAATAACCAATTTCGAGTTTTCTGGTATTGGAGCTCATGGTGGCTTTGACTTTCGTCCATTCATTAAATTTTTCCCATACAATATGCCAATCCAGAGTAAGACTAATGAATTTGGTGAACGCAATGAGGAAATTTATAAACTAATCGTAGAGTATTATAAAAAATTAGAAAAATGGGAAATGTTGGAAGATTTCTGCTTGAATGCATATTATGAAGACGAATACAATCCAGCATTTTTTCCCACATTATTTTTCGCTCATTTAAAGAGAAAATCATATGAAAAGGCGGGATACCTTTTTGAGCGTATTAAAAAACATTATCCCGACTATATTCAGGTATTTAAAGATATAGGAAGAGAATTTAATATTTGAGTTTTCTCTAATTATTTTAGTAAATAGTATTACTCAATGGTGAGGAAATATCTTTTTATTAGATGCTCTTTTTCTTCAAAGAATTTTGTAATTTGAATCTAAAATACTAATTGAAGATTTACTTGGTAAATTTCTTTCTTATGAATTTCCTATTAGATTTCAACTTTTTGATCAATATTAAACTCGTTCCAAGGATAACACTAAATAAGATCGTTAATTCATACCCCAAAATCGCATTATCAACAGGACTTTCGTCATTCTCATTTTCTTCATTTGGAGCAAACTTAATTAGACTTATATCTTCAAAATTTAAATTTTCAGCATGGTCCTTCGCATAAATTCTAATAATAATCACACCATTATGAGATGAGGCGTTCCAAATAGTCTCCCAAGGAGCTTGATTTATGGTAAAATTTGTTGAAAAAGATATATTATGAATCCCGTTATCGATAGTATACCACATAGATGCTAGATTTAAGTCATCAATCCTAACAGTAAAATTTGGAGCGGTTATATTGCAATAAACTCCATTTTTTGGAGAGATTACATTAATTTGCGGGGGTGAAATGTCCTTAGTTAGCGTAAGTACTTCAAAACTTGATGATCCTGCTAAGTCATTGGCATAAAAGGTTATATTTACGTTTCCTTCTGGTACACTTTCCCACGCTGATTGATTTATAGTTCCAGTAGAATTTGAAAATATATAAGTTAGATTTCCATCATTTAAGGTGTACCATTTCAGATTCAACGCTGGATCGATAATTGAAATATTAAAAGTAGGTGCATTTATTCCAAATAAACTTCCGTTTAATGGAGCAAATATTGTAATAATTGGAGAAGAATTATCTTTAACTACCATTATTTCTTTAAAATAGATATACCCATCTGTATCATTCCCATAGAATCTAAGACTAACATTTCCTTCAGATAAATCTTTCCATATATCAAAATCAATAGAACCGTTGTCAAAAATAAAATATTTTATATTTGAATGATTAACAGTATACCACATCATATCTAAACCAGGATCATAGCATTCAACAACATAACTCGGTGGATGTGAATACACATCATTATTTTGAGGAGATTTTACTATGATTGTTGGTCCGTCATCCCATATTGGCCAATAATCCATAACTCCTGTAGTATAAATCGTATTAATTTCATACGGTGTATCTCCAATTTCATCATCATTATAATCTTCACCTAGATAATCATCCCAAAAATTGCCTATGTTAGATTTGTTCCAATAATTTATGTTTATGAAACTACCGCTATCATATGTATTTTGTGTGTTTCCTATAAAATAATTTTGGTATAAAATATTGTTAACACTCCAGCTACCTACCATCTTTACACCATACAATACATTATTTATAAACTGATTTTTCCATAATTGATTAAAATCACTATAATCAATTTTAGTTCCAGACTTTGTATTATTAAAGAATATATTATTTGAGATATTATTATAAGAAGTGTAAAATAGTACTAGCCCGTCAAGATTATTATCAGAAGCATTGTTATTTGAGATTATATTATTTGCACCTTCCTGAATATAAATTCCATTACTGCCGCTATTGATAATTGAATTATTTGAAATTATATTATCCGAACTATCTAGAGTATAAATTCCATTTATCCCGCTTCCGATAATTGAATTGTTTGAAATTGTATTATTATTACCATAAGTACTTTTTTCTATTTGAATCCCACAATCAATACTGTCAATTATGGTATTATTCCAAATAATTAGTCTATTTGAATCATCTGTATAGATTCCTTGAGTTCCACTTCCTTTTATAACGTTATTGAAGATTTGATTGTTATTATTAAAGGCTCCACCAAGAAACACTATTCCTTCATCGCTGCTGTTAACAATTATGTTATTTTTAATTATAAGATTTCTACCACCCCAAATCCAAACTCCCCCAGCCATATTATTAATGTAATCACCAATTCCAATCATTTTATTGTCTGTGATATTAATATTAATTGCAGACCTTAAAGAAATGCCAGCGACATAATTATAAAATATAGTGTTATTAATTATTCTATAATTATTATCAGACCCCAAAGAATAAATTCCATGCGCATTGTTGTTTAGAATATTGTCGCGCATCGTGATATTTTCACTATTACCTAATCTTATTCCATTAATATTACCGGAAAGCGTATTATTTATCAAAGTTCCATGTTTAACCGCATAAAGTTCGATACCATCGTGGGAATTTAATAGTGTGCAATTTCTTATTATAAATGGTTTTTCTGAATACTTAATAGAAATAGAAGCTACTGCCGATCCTCCTCCCATCATTCCAGTATCATAGTTTATTACATTTTCTATTATATATGGATCTCCCCATGTGCCACTCCCAGAACACCAAGGTTCTGATTCAGCTTCAGCCCAAGTAATACCATTAAGACCATTATCATCAATATAGATATAACTATTGGTGAGATTCCAATATCCAGAGCTTTTTAAATTTCCTGAATCTTGATTTTTATTGTCTGCTATAGTATTATTGATAGTAGGTTGATATGGTAATAATCTTACATAAAATGATATCAAAATAACAATTATTACAATTAATAGGAAGATACTTCTATTGTTTTTAATTAATTTAGCTTTCATTATATTGCTATAAACCGATTTTTGTCTTAAAAAGATTAAGATATAATTTGTTAGAATCCTATTTAAGGTTAATGAAAAGTTTTTAATGGAATAGGCAACATCATTCTGAATATTTTTAACGAGATTTATAAAGTGCATAGAATTAATAAATTTCTCTGAAAATAGGCATAGATTTTCTTTTTTTTTAGTATAATCGGATATTTGTATCAACTTTTTACGAATTCGAAAAATACCCGAATATCGAGTGTGAATTATATAGACCTCATAATCCTATACAAAACAAGGAGTAGGGAATCTTATCCATTTGTACATATTATCTATATGAGATAGCTTTAAAACTGAGGTAGTTATACAAAATTATGACAGTAAATATTATTAAATAGCAGAAGATCGGATAGAAACATGCTAAAAAGTTCTTAAAATCTCGATCTCGAAATTTTTTGTAATAAAATTTATCCACAAAACCTCCGCTGAGTTTTCCATTGTTATCCTTTAAATTTCCTCTTCACAAAGGTTTTTAGGTATCGTTCAAAATGTAGAAAAACTCAAGGTAACCATATGCTGATAAAAACAATATTTTTATTTGAAGATAAATAACAAGAAGTAATAAACAAAAATCTTGAAACAAGGTGTTAAAATGAAAAACAAAAGACAATTAATTTTCATATTAATTTCCATTTTCCTTATAGTTGCCTCTTTAACTTCATTTACAACAATTAAAACTCCGAAAAATTATGAAACTGAAATCTCTATTGGTGTGGATTATGATTCGGACTTGAATAGCATCTATATTAGCAAATCGGTTAACTTCGAAACGCCTGTTTACGTGAACACGACTGGAGAATCACGAAAAGTTTATGTGAGAGGTGATTTTGCCTACGTGGCGGATTATAGATCGGGTTTGGCAGTGATCAACATTTCCGACCCAACCAGCCCAGGAACACCTGTCTACGAAGACACTTTTAGGGCATTTGGCGTTTATGTGAAAGGTGATTTTGCCTACGTAGCGGATTATAGTTCGGGTTTGGCAGTGATCAACATTTCCGATCCGACCAATCCGGGAACACCCATCTACGTATCCATAAATGGAAGAGTATTTGACGTTTATGTGATTGGAGATTATGCTTACGTGGCAATTTCAAAATTTCTATTTTCGGGTATTTCGGGTTTAGCAGTTATCAATATTTCCGACCCAACCAGCCCAGGAACACCCATCTACGTATCCACGACTGGAGAAGCATGGGGCGTCTACGTGAGCGGGGATTTTGCTTACGTGGCGGATCATACTTCGGGATTGGCAGTGATTAACATTTCCGATCCGACCAACCCGGGAGCACCTTTCTACGAAGACACGACTGGATCTGCAGGAGACGTTTACGTGAGTGGAGATTACGCCTACGTAGCCGATGGTTATGGCTTAGCGGTTCTCAACATATCCGATCCGACCAACCCGGGAATGCCCGTCTACGAAGTCACGACTGGATCTGCAATGGACGTTTACGTGAGCGGAGACTATGCCTACGTGGCAGCTCATGATTCGGGCTTAGCAGTTATTGATATTTCCGATCCGACCAACCCGGGAACACCCATCTATGAAGATACTTGGGCGGCATTTGGTGTTTATGTGAGCGGAGATTTTGCCTACGTGGCGGATCGTACTTTGGGTTTGGCAATCATCAAAATAGATATAGGGGATCCGATAATATTGAACACCCCGAACGACCTAACAGTGGAATTCGGATATTCGGGGCAAATTCTTTCGTGGACAGCAACGGATGCAAATCCTAACAATTATAAGATCGAATTACATGGAACGGGAATAGTTACAGGACCAACGGCATGGACGAGTGGAAATGTAATTAACTACAATATCCCCAATGGGTTGACAGTTGGCGTGTATTTCTACACAATTAACTTTACGGACGTTTACAGTAATTCCAAAATTGACAACATTACATTTACAGTAGAGGACACAACCAATCCAATTATAATAAGCGAACCAAACAATCTAACTTTAGAAATCGGGTATTCGGGGCAAATTCTGTCGTGGATAGCAATTGATGCATTTCCCAACAATTATTTGATCGAATTACAAGGAACGGGAATAGTTACAGGACCAACGACATGGACGAGTAGAAATGTAATTAGCTACAACATCACCGATGGCCTTTCTCCAGGTGTTTATGTATATAACATAACCTTTGCAGACGAAAGTGGAAATTCTATCTCAAACACAGTTACGGTAACTATTAATTCAGTATCAATTCCTATCGGTAATTATTTCTTGATATTCTTCGGCTTTAGCATAATTTGCCTAATTTTTACCTCTAAGAAGAAATCTATTAGGAAATTCTAAAGAATTGTATTAGCAAGCTTCCATTTACATATATTTTAATAATCAAAACACCATTCATGGGATATGTCCTAAAAAAAAGGTTTTACTCTATTTTATTCAAAAGCCCTCAACATTTCCCCAAAATTTATCATTATAAGTTCATTCATTGAGGAAGAATTAAAGGAGCACTACAATGAAAATTGGTGGGAAGATGGAATACCTCAACCAATAAGAAATCGTATTAAAGATCTTACATTATTTTGAAGAGAAGAGATTATCTGATTTGGTTTAAAAATTAGAATTTCGTCCTTATCTTTCAAGACATAATGACTTTCTGCATTTAAAATCATTGCACTATATCCGGCTGCGATAGCCATCAAATTAGTACCTCCTGTAAATCCAACATATAATTTTATGTTTGGATGTTCTATTATTTCTTTTTTTGCTCCCAGATGATTTCGTTTGTAATCTGCTGAAGAGAATCTTCTTTAAATGGATTAATCCATATTATTTGAGTCATTATATTGAGTGCATTTATCTGATCTTTCAATGCATTTGTAGATTCTTTCATCTCAAATGAAGAAATAAGATATAATTTTAGAGGTTGGAAATGATTAATAATTTTAAAAATATGGTCTTGAGACATTCCTACTATTAAAAATTGAATATTATCACATTTTTCATTCACAATTATACACCTTACCTTAAGTTAAAAAATTAATAAAACACAATTTCCGCATTCTCTTTCTTTGAAATCTCATAGGCTTCTTCAAGTTTCTTTCTTTGAAAGGATTTAAATCCAACCTTGTGTATTATAAGCGAAAAGAAATAAATATTCCCCTGCCCCAATTCCAGTGTTGACTTATCGCTATATTTAGCATCGTTAGTAAAAATAACATTAAAAATTGAATAACGTTCCTTTTCAACTTTTTGGTAATTTTGTCGCCAACCTCAAGGTCACTTGAAGGAGATTAAGATTAACTTGCAACCTTATAAAAAAAATTCACATATTAAAGTATCGAAATTTTATTTTTTAGCAGAAGCATGATTAATATACCATAAAATATCAGAAATCCTAAAGAAATCCAAAAGAAAATAAAAACCCCATTTGACATCCAGACTAACAGGAATATAAAAAAAAAAGGCATTATAATAATTTGAACAATTAAAGATTCAAAGATAACTGTTTTAAAATCTTTTATGCTTTCTTTTTTTTGGTCTTTTTGTTTTTTACTTTTACTCTCGTTCTTTTCCTTATCCGAAAGAAAAAAATAATTTCTTTCCCTCAAACGTTTATCTCCATTAAAATAGAATAATAAATTTAAACCAAAAAGAATACATATTTCTACCATCAAAACCCAAAGATAATTTTTTTCTGTAAAATCCTTTAAGAATTCGAGACTTCCGAAGTTTCCATTTACCTTGACCGCTATAAATAAAAGATCTCCTAAGTAAAGAACTCCCCAAAAAATTAGGAATAAAATCAACATGCAAATGGCAACACCTGGGCCTTTTAAAACAAATCTTTTGAATTTTTGTGAATATTCTTTAATTTGAAGGAATCCTGCCCACCAATACATAGATGTCCATATGGCGATAAAAGATAGAATTATAATTATGGTTATTAATACTGCCTCAAGGAAGGTCGGTTGATAATAAGAAATAAATCTCACATTCAATTCATGTTCATATGCCCAATTTAATAATCCTAAAAAGGGGGAAAGTATAAGAATTATAAAATTAACAATAAAAACTACTATGGTTTCAAAGAACGATTGCTTCATTTTTATATTTATCAACAAGGCTCTTTTTTCAGGATCTTTCCAATACAGGGCAGTTTCAGGTTTATCGAATACAATATTTAAACTTAAAAATATGGTTCCAAGCAAAACTAACGGCTTAACATAGGTCTGAATGGCTAAAAAGATATTTGAATATGCCCAATAAGAAACCACTACAGTTAGATAAAATGTAATCGCTATTGCATATCCAAACTTTAGAGCTATACCTTTTTTATTGACACTAATGTTATTTTTTATCTCAATATAGTAAGCTTGAGTTTTATTAGAATTTCTGTTTATAATTCTCCTCTCCTTTAGTATTATTTTAAGATAAATTCGTAATAAAATTTTAGAAAAAAAAAAAAAATTTTTAATTTGGTAAAGGATAAAGTTTACTCATTTAATTTATAGATTACTTCTAATTCGTTGATTTATTGCATTTAATAGATACTTTGTTTCGATTTACATTTAATTAATGAAATCCTCCCAGTCATTATAGCGGCATATATAATAAAATAGACAGTTATAGTTCCTATTACAAGAAAAAATCTGGAATTTTTATATTTTGTTTTTTTACTAATTCTAGATCTGAGAAAAATAGAAAATCTTGACAATCTAAAAAATTTAGAATGGTTAACGCTTCAAGGTAGTCATCACCTATGTAAAATTGAAAATTTGAGAATTTAAACTAAACTCTAAAGACAAATCCATTCAAAACTCACTCAATTTTAGTTTAAGTTCGATACTTTCACTACAGACATCTCCTATGCTGTCGCATGAAGTGATAATGGAATATACACAAACATAATTTGGAAATTAGAATTAAAAATTAAAAACTGTTCAATTTTTAAATTTTCGGCTCCTCCAAATCCCCAAGCAATATCATATTCTAAACTCATTTTAACTAGAAAAATATTACTTAATATAATCGTAGATGACATATTAGGAGCAAAAGGGATTTGTGTAAAATTTAAATACCAA
>SDBT01011565.1_pt1 | contig 14198 bp, 21 predicted proteins | sample 2277101 | NCBI WGS metagenome assembly SDBT01 (sample SAMN10404973, study PRJNA504765) | marine sediment metagenome | isolation source: marine sediment core GS10_PC15, 103 cmbsf | place: Arctic Ocean: Southern Knipovich Ridge | collected 2010 | reverse complement strand
TAATTATATAATGAACAATTTGATAGTAATCATTATATTCATCATTTTATTATATTTCTTGTCTAGTGATAAGGATTTAATGGAACAAATTGGAAAACATAAATTTTTAGTTCTTCTATTTTTGATCTATTTAATTTATAATAATTTCAATTTGACTATAATCTTGGCAATAATTATTGGATTTGTTATTTATAGAAATAAAATTGCAAACGTTGCGATAGGAACTGATTTATATCAACAATATAAAACCCGATTAATGAATCAATTTTCGAATATTAATTTCGAAAATGTTTTTCAACAAATACAGGATTTTATAAATAATAAAATTTTAGGTGAAGAAGATAAAATATAATTATAATATATATGATTGACCACACAATACATTATTTGAATACAAGTCCCTTATTTGCAGGTTGCATTATGATATTAATGAATATAGGTTCTCGATATATATCTTATGATATTCCGAAAAGTGTTGATGGTATTTTCCAAAATATTTGGCTTCGACGTTTTATTGTATTTTGTATTGCCTTTGTCGCCACCCATGATATTAAGACATCTATTTTGATAACTCTTATGTTCATTATTATTTTTAATTATTTATTGGATGAAAAGAAAAAAACATATATTTTACCAGAAACATATTTTGATCTAAACAATGATGGTAAAGTTACTAAAGAAGAATATGAAAAGGCAAAAATGATATTACAACAATATCAAGAAAAAAAATAACTATAAAGAATTTTGCGTATAAGTTTATAAATTAGTTTCTATTTTTTTATAATAATGGATCAAAGTGCGAGTTCTATTAATGTCCAAAAGGATAGCGATGTCAAAAATTTGAAGATGAGAGATTCAATTAATATCAGAACTGAAGATAATGTCCGCTTACAAAAAAGTAGAGAAAATCTTCGATATAATAGATCACCTGTCGAAAAATTAAACAGTTCACGTCCCAATTTAACTCGAGAACTTTCTGGACCAACCAAACCACGTCCTAAATTAGTTCCTTTAGATGATTTGGATCTATTATCGAATCCGAAAAAAACTCATACCGATTCCGATAGAGGGTCAACCGATTATGATTCCGATTATCTTAGTGATGAAGAGGAAATGGTTGAAAATAAACACACATATAATAATTTATTTGAAGAAAGTGAACAACCTCGAATGGAATCACCATATCAAAGAAGTTATGCTTCCTCAATGGACGGATCATCCTTAGGATCATCTTTAGCGAGTACCTATAGCGAATCAGAAGAGGAAGAACCGCAAAAAACATATGAAGAAATTCAAAGAGAAAAGCAAGATTTATTGTTCAAATTAGATAGATTAGAAAAATCAATGGGAGTAAAACTATCGCGCCGATTTACGATGGCCTCCAATATTGAAGACATTAAATATGAATATCAAAAATTAAAAAAAAATCGCGATGTTGAAAAAAGTATTAGATTCCAACGTAAAGCATTGATGGCATGTGTCAGTGGTATTGAATTCCTCAATGGAAAATTTGATCCTGTTGATGTTAAATTGGATGGTTGGTCAGAAAGTGTAATGGAAAATGTTAATGATTATGACGAAGTTTTTGAAGAATTACATGACAAATATAGCGAAAAAATTAGCGTTGCTCCTGAATTAAAACTTCTAATGATGGTTGGTGGAAGCGCTTTTATGTTCCATTTGACTCAAACTCTATTCAAATCCTCTGTGCCAGGCTTGAATGATATTTTACGACAAAATCCTGACATTATGAGAAATATTGCTCAAGCAGCCGCAAATAATATGAATCAAAATTTCAATGCCGGAGGTGGACAAGGCAATGATCCAGTTGTTAATATGATGATGAACGGTATGAATATGTCTAACCAAAATAGACAAAGATCACAACCTCCACCTACACCTACACATACACAACGAGGAGGCAGAGAAATGAGACCACCACAAGGCGTTGATGATATTTTAAACCAATTAAATACCGGAAATAGAACATTCAGTAGTACAGGTATGGCCAGTGCTAGTGAATCAGAAGATGATATGCCAAGAATGAAAGTAAATAATAGACGCCCCCGTAGTAATAGAAGACCTGGTATCAACATTGATGTTTAGTTATAAAATATAATCCTTGCAAAAAAGAATCCGCTAAATCATCAGATTTCTTATGCGATTCCAGATAAACTAAATTTTCTTCTTTTTCTTTCAAAAAATATTTAGCATATTGGATGCCTAAATATTTATTCTTGGCGTGACGATCTTTAATATTTGATTCTATTTTAGGACCATCATAGACCTTTAACTTTTCTGTTGCATTCTTTAATAGAATTTCATTAATCCTAGGAATTCCTTTAATCAAAAAATAAGTATAAACAATCATTTGTATTGATTTCATAATAGGATTTTTAATCGATGGTTGATTCTCTATTACTACATAATCAATATCTAAAATATTTTCTAATTGATCCAATTTCTCCGGTATTAATTTACTTTTTTCGAAGAAACTAATATTGCTGGGATTAATAACTTTTTTAGCATTCGGTGGCTGATGTTTTTTACAATAAAAAATATCATTTTCTGCAAATTCAGCTTTCATTTGACAAGACTTTTTATTCTTATTAATACCAGCACATTTTTTGTTTTTACCTAGATTCTGTAATGGCTCAGTCGCCTGTTTTTGATGGGTTTTACAATAATATTTTTTCTCATTCTTTTCGTCATATATTTCATAAACAGAAGCTTTCTTCCTACATTCTTTACCATTTTTTAATAAACCTTGACATGAATAATTTTCCCTTAAATCTTCTAAGAGATCAATGACTTTCCAATCTTTTATTTCCCAATTTTTATTTTCATCAACTTCCATTAAACAGTAAGCTAAATTATTAATTCCTATATCCCAAGATATTAGTTTCATTATTGTTCAGATGAGATATTATTTTATAATTCAATACGGAAGATAAATAGGAAACTTACCTTCAATCACTGCCAGATACCAGCAAGGATTTTCATAATCCACATTTCCCCAATACTTCTCCGGAGCAACGACTTCCTTGTCAGTATCCAATTCCACTTGATCTTGATCTTTCTCTTCACAATTGGTTTCAAGAATTTTGGCAAAAATTTTCACTGCTTTTTCAGATGGAAAAATATATCTCACCTTTTGTTTTTCCAATCTGGCCACATATTTGGAATCGCGTTGGTAATAAATAATCGGTGAATATCGTTCCTTCTTGCGTCCTTTACTGGTAGTCCAAGCCCAATTTTGTTTTAAACTTTATACCCATCACTTTTTTATAACTTGATAATATTTTTCTCTCAGTAGTATCTTCCACCTCATTGCCTCCAGGCCGGATCATAACAATTAGATTTTTCATCGCAGCATAAATCCCCAGGGTCCAAAATCAATAGTGAACTGCTTGTATTGTTATCCATATTGTCTTTGTCTACTTCAACAAGTTTAATATCGTAACGCCATGCGTGTCCTTCCAAAAGTCTGTACCAAGTTTGCAAGTCCAATTTAAGTGTCGATCCTTTATATCGTGCAAAATACCACTCTTGTTGCTGACCCCAATCATCAGGCATTGAAAGATATTTACACCAATAGACCACCTGTTGCTGTTTTAGTGGTGGATTAGGTCCCGACATATTTTGCTTTAAACTTTTTACCTATCATTTTTTTATAACTTGATAATATTTTTCTCTCAGCGGTTTCCAAAATATTGGAATAACTCTTTCCGGCCAGGCCAAATGAGAAGAGGATTTTCGGGACGTGGTATTTGCATGCCAAACATTTGATAATTATGTTTCTCCATCATAGCATAATATTCTGGGGCCGAAATCGCCAGTAAACGTTTTGTATTTTTATCCATGTCGTATTTATCTACTTCGACAAGTTCAACATTTTTTTCTTGCGCGTATCTTTTGAAAAGTTTCTCTTCGTGGTCATTGAACAGCAACTCCAACGTCATTCCTTCATAACGTGCAGAATACCAATAGTATTCCGGACCACTATAATTCAGCATTGGAAGATATTTGTACCAATAGAGTATCGGCCGTCTCGGTCCGTTAAAAGTGTGTGCATCATTCACATCAACCTTTTCCGAGGAGCGTGGTCCATTAAAATCTTCCGCTGATGATCCATCAATTTGGATAATCCTGCGTGGTCCATTAAAATCATCTACCGACTCTCCTTCGATTTTAATAACACCGTGAGTATCGGAAGACATTTCAATATTTATTTTTATAATGATTGAATTTTTTAGCCATCACTTTTTTAATAGATCAATCCATAATATTTTTCTCGACAATAGATTTGCCCTTGTTTCCCCACAATATCCTTCTCCATCAGGAATTCCATTTTTTGAAATTGATGATTAGAATCTAGTTCTACCTCTTCACGGGTTTCTCGTAAAGCGCCATCTAAATCTAGTTCTCCAAGATGGTTATTTACTTTTCCTCGGACAAAGCCCAACCGATCTCGAGAGTACTTTAAGGCTCTTTTGATAGCTTCGGAACTTCTTTCTAAAATTATGGTTAAATATAGATCTTGATGTGATTTCAAAAATCGTCGGTAATTGATGTTTTGAAACAGTTTGGAATAACCCCAGAAAGTTTCGAATTGATAATCCTCTCTCTGATATCCAGTAGCTTTCCAAATATAATTCTTCTTCTTTCTTCTCAAAAAATCTTTGACTGGAATGAAAACTAGTCCTTGGATCTCACCCAGTGCATTATTTTCCATATTGAATATTTTGATATGATATTCTGCCTCATCTCGTGTCATCAACAAAATGATGTGTGCGGTAACTTTGATAATATCTTTTTTGTGGCATTCACTCCGACGAAAATCAGTTTGTTTTTTCAAGGCATTAAAATGCTCTTGAGAACGGGTATCATCTTTGGGCAGAGAAAAGAGACAACATTTTTCGTCCCTCATGTATATATTTAATATGGATGAAATAAAAATATAATTCAATTTTTATACAACTTTTAATCCCATGAAGGATTCCAGTGTATTACTACTATTAGTCAATGGTTTATCTCGTTTTAATTTCATTGTAACACTTTGAATAAGATTCTGATCGACAGGTATAAATTTTTGATCTTTTTTGGTAGTTTCGTAGATATTTTCTTCTATTTTAGGAATGACTGAGATCATTGGGGGTTCTATTATATTGTAACTTTTTAGTGAAACAAAATTTAGGCGAAACTCTTCAATTGTCATCGATCCGCCAAACATTTTCAATACACGCCGTTCAGGAGCCAATTTGATTTTATTCTTTTTTTTGTCGTTTGGATATAATTTTTTGCGTAATGAATGTAATAAACTATATCTTTCCCAAATAGCGTAATCTTTTTTATCAAAACTGAATGCGGCTGCACAATTAAAACTGCAAAAACATCCTAATACATAAAATATACAATTAATACATTTGTCAGGAATCGCGATTGGAGTATTATCAAATTGATGGCAACACCACATGCAATGTATATTAGTAGAAGTTGGCCAAATTTTTCGGTTTTTACAATCAATAAATTCATATTGGATATTTATAATATTTCTTTTCACTAAATATTTTTCTTTGTCAAAATCAATTTCTTCTGCCTCTATTGGTACTTCTTTTTCTTCCATCTCTTTTTTATTGACCGATATTTCCTTTGATTCTTCTTTAATGATTGGTTCAAAATTTTCATAGGTGTTGATCTCCGAATCTTGATCAATCACTTGATAAGTATTATTGCTCGAATCATAGGGTTGAACTTCTGGAATAAAATGTGGATCATATTCAAATGAAGTATTTATCATATTGCTGTCTGTTATATCTGATGAATTGATTGGCAAATGGAGAATGATATTTTCTTCTTCTGATTCGTTTTTATTTAATACAGGTTTCGATACACTATATATTTTTTCTTTTGGTTTTCTTCCTCTTTTTCTCGATGATTTGGAATTATCATCAGGTTTTGGCTTGGGTTTTCTTCCACGTTTCTTCGGCTCTTTATTCTCGATTTTATCATCTTTGGTTTTAGGTTTTCTACCTCTTTTTTTTGGACTTGATACCATATTTATTTAAACTTTAAGGTATCTCTTTAAGTATGTTATAAAAAAAAATATCGACCTATAATATACGGATGTCAAATATACAAAAACTAAGGGCAGAAACCATTCGATATATTGATTTTTATAAAAAAAAGGTAATAATAGATCGTGAACAGGATAATATCAAATTTGCAATTTATGAACTTTTATTAGATTTGTGCAAGTTGGAAGGACTCCTTTCACATTTGAATGTAGAAGATAACATTTTCACTAATAAAGATTTTGATAATATTTTGGCAAATCAAAACAAAATAGTACAAGAACTTGACGCTTTTATTAAAACTCCTACGTCTAATAAGTCCAATGAACTTGCTAATTTAAAAATGGAAAAAACAAAATTCGATGATCCTAATAACCTTGTTTACTGGATTATGAATCTCAGTTACAATACTATATTGGGAAATTCCAGACAAAAAGGTAATATCCCTAAAATACAGTCATTTGAAGATATTAAGTCCATCAATTTTTCAAAATTTTTAGGTAAAAATATTAAAAATCGTAATTTATTACAAAAATCTTATCAAACTATTTTTAATAGTTCTATCAAAACAATTTCTAAATTAAATGAATCAAAAAAAATAATTGACAACGCATTAAACCAATTGAATGTAAGTTTGTGCGCAGAAGATTTATCTCACAAGAACAAAGATACTATTATTACAGAGTTGATGAAAAATATCAACGAATTAATAAAGCAAATGAACAACGCAAAAGAAAATTATCGTCAGTCTGATGATTTTAGTACCAAATTAAATTCCCTTTTGATAATATATAATATTCCAATCAAAATACACATCAATAAATTAAATATTGTTGCATTATTAAAACCCTGCCCTTTAAAACAAGCTGCCGGAAGAAGAAAATCAAAACCAAAAAATAAATATGGTCGGAAGATTTGAACTTATTATTATGGAACTCGTATTGCAAATTGTTACCAATCTATTGGCGATATGGAAGTCATAATATCTCCACCTAGAACGATTATCGCAAGGAATTACAATTCTTTTGAATTTATTACTAATTGTATAAATAATAATTCTGGAGATGTTAATCGTTTAATTCCTCAAAATTAGCAGCTTTGTGCAAATTATGTGGGGATGGAACTGTGGCAACTTTTGCAAGGGGTCATAATTAATTAAACTTAAAAAAAATTTATAATATAATAATATATTATAAAATGAGTATTGAAAATTTAGTATTCGAAGGCGGAGGTGTAAAAGGAATTGCTTTCTGTGGAGCTGTCAAATACCTTGAAGAAAATGGTATTATGCCCAATGTTAAACGACTCATTGGATCATCTGCTGGTGCTATTACTGCTGGAGCTCTAGCTGTAGGCTATAAATCATACGAAGTTGAAAAAATTTTGAAAGAAACTAATTTTATAAATTTTTTGGATGACTCATGGGGGGTCATTGGTGATATTTATCGTTTTATCAATGAATATGGATTATATCGTGGTGATATATTTTATCGATGGATCGGTAAATTTATTAAAGAAAAAACTAATAATGAAAATATTAGTTTCAAACAGGTGTTTGAAAAATATGGGATTGATTTGGTTATAACCGGAACTAATGTTGATAGACAAAAAGCAGTTTATTTCAATCATACTGATTATCCAAATATGCCAATTCGTTTGGCAATTAGAATTTCTATGAGTATTCCTTATGTATTTAGATCAATCTATTTTGATGGAGATTATTATGTAGATGGGGGAGTTTTAGACAATTATCCTATTTGGTATTTTAAAGATATTGAAAAAACACTTGGATTTAAATTAGTTAATGACAATGAAAAACGTGATGACCAAATTTATCATGTTGATAATCGAATTAGAAATATTAAAGGTTTTAGTATCAATCTCCTTAACTCAATTTTGCATCAAATTGAACGACTTCATGTCAAGAGCAATTACTGGAAACATACTATTACAATCAATTCTCTTGGTGTCAAAACCATGGATTTCAATTTATCCGATGATAAAAAATGTGAATTAATAGAAGAAGGTTATTTGACAACTCAAAAATTCTTCCAAAGTTCTGAAAAAACATCAGAACAACCTGAACTAGAACCTGTTGTTACAGAAGAAGAACCTGAAGTTAAATATGATTCATTTGTGGAACATTCATCTGTCGATGAAGAAGATTAAAATTATCTTTATATTCTCGATATAAGGAACCACCATTTTTTAATAAACTATTCCCTTCAGGAGGTGAATAAGCAAAATCAATAATACTTTTGCCTATTCTACGTCTTTCTAAATCTCTTATAGCTAATAGTTTGCGAATTAATGATTGAATGACAACGAGTCTATCATTAAACCTCTCTTCTACTTCATCAATTTTTTCCCAAAATGTATCTTGTAAAGGCCAATTACAAATCAATTCTGGTTCGTTATCGGTAAAAAATTCTTCCAGTTCATCTTCGTCAAATTTATCTATTAACTTTTTCTTCAAACATTTTGTAACCAATTGATCAAGTTTAAGGTCTCTCCATTTTGTATCAATCATGTCTTCTTCTATTTCTGAAATAATTTTGCCAGATTTAACTATAATATTCCCTGCAGTACCTTCATTACCACCTTCATATTTAAGTTCAAAATCTAGATCAGGATATTTAGTTGATGTAGCTACTAACCAAGGTTTTGGCACTTGCCAAGGTACCCAAAAACTATAAAGTAATTTACGAAAATAAAAATCAACCCCTGCGCTGCAAGCACCCCATTTAGTCCCCCAATTTACTTCTTGAGTAAGAATTTTATGATTTATTGTCGGAACAGACTTATTAAAATCCAATTCTTTATTTTCATTCCTATCTTTGTTTTCGAGATAAAACTTATCAAGAATTTCTTGTTCTCCTGTTATCGAAAGTTTGCAAGAGCATTGATTTGGCATTATCTAATATGATATAAAAAATTGATTTTCACTTTTTATATAAGAAATATGACACAATCCACCCTAGATCAATGGTTTACCGTCAAAACGATTCCTAATCAAAATTGTCTTCGAAAAGTTTTCTACTGCGATTGGACTGATGTACAGAATCCAATAATTCAATGGTCACATAGTTCAGAAAACTTTAAAGATGCAAATTTTGAACATCAAATCAAATGGAAAAAACAAAAGATTACAATTATTGGCAAATTTAGTGAAGATAATTACTTATTACCTACTGAAACTAAATACCTAAATCTATCCTTTTTGAAATCGCATTTGCAAAAAACTGTCAGACGCAGAGAACATGAAAAAGCTATCAAAACTGCTTGGCATATGATCAAACTGGATTTATTAGGGTTTCTAAGGAGATTGACGATTATTATGGTTGAAGATGTATCTTTACATGAATCATTTGGAATCGTCGTATGGTTAATAGCAGCAATATCATCTAAAAAATATCCAATACCAAAATATCAAATAGAATGGTTATTAGGTATTGTTCATGTTTTGTGCGAAATAGATACTAAAGAAAAATCTATTTTTACTGATCAAGAAATCAACGTTGTCGAAGCAAATACGTTGTCTCAAGATAGAATTAGTTTATTATATTCCATTAGTTTTAGAATCTCCTTTGGAGGAATGAAAGTGGATACCCGAATGTTGAAAGGAGAGTTAGAAAGATTCTTTTCAACAGACAATAAATGTAATCAAATAAAAATTCGTCCAATTTCATCCACATTAGATGATTTAGAATTAGAAGATTGGACTTTAGCCGCATTAGATTTTCATTGCAGCCCGTATATGATTAAATGGATTATTGAAAAATATCCGCATTTAGATGGAGAAATGGTTGAGTGTGCGATATGGCACCACAGTAGTAAGATCAATGTTCGGATTAAAACTAAAGAACATTTAGAAACTAAAGAAATTTGGAATAAAATTAGAAAAGATGTTTATTCAATGCAAAAATATATATTAGCGCATTATGTTTCTGTATAAAAAGATTGTTGCAAACAATATTAGGGCTATCAAAATAAAACCACAATTGCAACTTCTTTGAAAATTTATAAATTGTTCCACTTTATTATCTCCAATCGCATAGGCTTTCCGTTGTTTATCCAAATGCTTGGTATCTCCTATTATTTGCGTTGTAATTGACGTTGGATCTCTAATAATGTTAATATCTGACATTTATCTATAACTTTATGTAGATTTATTTTCGAAATGAGCTTCATATTTTGCGATTATGTTTTTATATTTGTATTTTATTTCTTTCCCATTTTTCTTGATTATCAATGGTTGATGTAACTCCACACGAGTACCAATATATTTGTAAATTTTTTTATTAGAATGTTGTGTTATTTCTTGAATAGCAAAAACCATATAATTCTTTTTATTGGTATTTTTCAAATTTATTTTTCTACTCAATTGGGTAAATGCTTTATTTGCGGCTCTTTTTGGTGAATTGGCTAAATATCTACCATACCTATCTCCTTTTTTCGGAAAATCAACTATTGTAAATATTCTTCTCATATATTATAATTTAAGATTTTTCTTCTATGACCTTCACTCGATGTGTTATTGTATATATTTTGATATTACCATTTGGCCCACTTCGGTATACAAAAAATGGAAAATTCAATTTCAAACGTCTCCCCTTAAATGGTCCATAAATTCTATTATTTTCAACTTCATTTTCAAATTCATTATCCACTTGCAATGAAAATGATAGTTCTTTTGGATCTTCACCAAAATCCATATAAGCCACTAAAAATTTATAGACTTTTATTGATACATTTTTGATATTATGACCCAAAAAACATTGTTCTCTGATGGTATTATCTATGACGGAAGTATAATTAATGGAGTGAATATAAAATCTCAAAGTAGAATTCATATGATATTTTATTGATAAAATATGAATTAAAAGCTATCAAATTTTTTCATTTACTTACGGTTGCCAGCAAGTTCAATAATACCTTTGTATTCGACAGTAATCTTTCTGGCTTTGCCATTTTTACCCTTACGAGTGAAAGTAATGGGTTTCGCAAGTTTGCGGTAATAACCTACATAGGGACCATAAGTCTTGTGGTGTTTAGCACCCTTGGTGACTTCCTTGATAGTAAAATGGACTTTGCATTTAGACTTGGAGGCTTCCATATAATAACCGCAGATGGCCTTGAGAGCATGTTTAGCAGCAGTACCGGGATCGTTACTCTTTTTGGTACCATGGTAATAAGCATCTTTGAAATCTTTGTGAGCAGTTACGTTTTTGCCATTAAGCGTGACAATACGGAAACTACGGATTCTTTTGCCTTCAGCATCCATTTTACGTCCACCACGATGACTACGAGAACGAGAACGCGATCTAGATTTAGATTTAGATTTGCGTCTCTTCATAACAGCCTTGGGGGAATGAGAACGAGAACGAGATCTGGTCTTCTTGACCTTTCTGGCAGGAGAGCGAGATCTAGAACGACGTTTGCCACCACTAACAGCACCACCTTTTGAGGTGTGTTTTTTCATGGGAGTCCCACGTTTGTGTTTCCCGCCATCTTGGGAATAAGTATTGATAAGTTTGGTCAACTCATCAAGATCGGTTTGAAATTGTTTCTGAGTGTAAGTACTGGGCATTTTATACTATATTATAACATTTTTTTTTTGAATGAAATCAAAATAAAAAAAACAATTGCAATTAAAATCAAACGAAATAAAAATATTTTTCCTCGATAATTTTCAAACGTTTCAATTGTTGCTGTATGTCCTTCTTTAAAAAATTTTGTATATTGTTTCCTTGCCAATCCAGCCTGTGTTATGTTTACTGATTCTGGGCATAATGAAAATTCCCCCTTCTCATTCAATTCATATGATCCGCAAGGAAAATAATTTAACCACGACATTCCTATATTTCCCTGATATTATTTTTTCCTAAAGATGTATAATTCAAAATCATCGATCTCCAGTGGCTTTAGATTTATTATATCAATTAATTTAAATCCGTGATGTATTACTTTCTTTGCTATCAATCTTTTATCCTTAGGAATATATAAACGTGTTTGAGTTTTTTTAGTTTTGCCATTTTCTAATATTATTTTTTCATTATAATCTGCGTATTTTGGATGATCATTTGACCAATAAGCATCATGTGTAAATTTTTCAAAATATGTTAATGCATGTTTTGTTTTCTTATCATCTTTGTAATATTGGGTAAATTCCCTTGGACCAGGATCTAGTTTTTCTCTATCAAATATGTGGATACATAAATATCCCTTAGGTTTCAACCAAATATAGAAATTCTCCAATATACTATTCATTTTATCATCAAAAGAATTATGATATAAACTATCTTCTAAACATACAATATGACTAAATTGATTTGGTTTAAATATTGAAGTTGTTTTCATATCACCTTTTATAAAATTGCCTCCTGGATTTCGTATTTTGGCATACTTTAACATATTATCCGATTGATCTAACCCTATAACTGAATATTTTTTTGAAAAATATTTATAATGTCTTCCTACACCACATCCCGCATCTAAAATTAATACCTTTTTTTGGTTATTCATTGTATTTTTAACTATTTGAACAACATCATGTTGATATAGCTTGGGATTATTGAAAACAAGATTATAAAATTTTGTATAAACACTATCGAATTTATCTTGTGTAAAACCTTCCTTTAATTGATTGCGACCAAAAAGATAATACAATAGACACAATAACAACAATAAAATTATTATATTACGATACATTCTATAATAATTTGCGAGATAAAACTTAAAGATTAATATCTAAATTAATAGTATCAAATGTCGTTAGATAATGATAAAATTATAAGTTTTGTGAGTCGAATGATTAACTTTGTAACTAAAGATGAAATGAAAATTTTATCTAAAAACAACAAACGCCTATATTTCGCAGCGCTTGATGAAAAATTTGCATATTATCACGAAAATTGCCCTGGATTATTTAATATGATTGCGGATGATCCTGATGATTTTGATATGCTTCGTTTACAACAAATGTTGGTTATGAAAACTAAAGTTGAACAACAAAATATTAGTTATGAAAATGCTTCTAAAAAGATCGGACAAGACTATTTTGATGAATTTGTTGAACCTATGGTAAACAAATTGGACCAGAAATAGAATATCTTGGTATATTATTAAAAAATATTGATATAAAATTTATATAACTATAGATTGTATGATCACATTCTCGATCTTCTACATAACATGATGGAGTTTTCCCTTTATATTCATCCATTAAATAAAATGTATTTTTCTCTTTATTCCATATTAAACTTAGGAAATAATTATTTTCATACATATTTAGCTCCATCATTGCACGACCTGTCAAATATATTAAGTTTTTATCAATTTCTTTAACAGTCATTGAACAAAATTCATAATATTGAACTTTATAGTATTCATCTCTACTAAGATGGTAATAATTACGAAACCATTTTTCATCTTTGACTATTGTAAAATTAAGACCTCTATATAAATTTTCCATATCTATCGGGTTATCATAATTTTTCCATATCTTGTTATTGTAATGAAATAAGTCATTATAAAAATATACCATCTTTGGATGATGTTTTTCATGACCAAAATATTGTTTCGATGTTTTTTGTAAATATTTTTTAACTATTTGATAGGTTAGTTGGGATAAAAGTTCAAAAGTAATCAAATGTTGAATAAATAAATATAAAAAAATTTTATCTCTAATCAAATCAATTTGAAAAATCTTTAACAACATTATTTACTAATAAGATTTAATATATTTTAGATATCGACTTTTAGTATTAATGTCTAAATTATATTTTTTGCACCAGTCTATTGCATTTCTAACTTGTTGTCTAATAATCTCTTGATACTTTTCTTTACTAGGTTTATTATTAATCAAATTTACTGTATGATTTAAATAATAAATTTGACGATTCACAAAAATTTTATTATATTCAAACATATATTTTAAAAAATTCGGATCCAAATTTATTCCTTCCACATCTATTATATCATCTGTCCATTCATCAACCATATCATATAAATTATCTAATAGCTCAGTATTTATTCCATTAAAACCTTTTGCCACTAAATATTTCTCTGAATTAGCTAATCTACTAGTTTGGGGTTTTACTAAATAAATTTCATCATATAAAC
>SDBT01011564.1_pt1 | contig 14198 bp, 12 predicted proteins | sample 2277101 | NCBI WGS metagenome assembly SDBT01 (sample SAMN10404973, study PRJNA504765) | marine sediment metagenome | isolation source: marine sediment core GS10_PC15, 103 cmbsf | place: Arctic Ocean: Southern Knipovich Ridge | collected 2010 | reverse complement strand
ACAACTATAACATCGACGCTATCTCCTACGTCTTCGACTTCTTCCTTACTTTTGATCAGAGCGTAATGACCAATGCCTACCAAACCACGCTGACACTCGCCGGCTTGAGAGCCGCACAGTTTGAGTCGCGGAAGATAGGACTTGTTCTTAGAAACGGCTAGGACGTTTTCAACATTACTTTGAGGGATTGTACCAGATGGAATTAAGGCGTTTGTCATTGAGTTTCCTTGATATTAGTATCAGAATTAAAGTACCCAGCCCTTCGGACAGAAGGGCTGGGTAAGCATCTACATTACTAGACCAAAGCTTCAGCTTCAGCCTGCGCGGCATCGGCTTTTTCAGCGGCCTTCACAGCCTTCTTAGCTTCGGCTTCCGCTTTACGGCGGATTTTGGCGGAGTCACGTTCAGCAATACGCTGATCCGCTTTAGCTTTCTGCGATTCAACACTAGCAGCATCGAGGCTGATAGCATAAGCAATTCCAGCGGCAAATCCTTCGGCGGCAGTTTCACATCCAGCGGCTGCAACAATCGCTGGTCCGACTTCGGCATTAGCGAATTCGGCTTTCAACTCACCCAACTTGCGCAGATGCGCTGTTGGTTCCCAAACGACATCAGAGGCTTCTTTGCCTGATCGTTTGGCATCACGAAGTTCCTTAGCCCGTGCTTGGACGGCAGGAACGAATTCGGCTGGCTTCTGCGTCATTGCAGCGTCGGTAAAATTGTGCTGCTCTTCCGGAGGCAGCTTGGACAAGGCGTAAGCGTTATTCAACTTGATTTCACTCTCATTGACGAGAGCCTGAATAGCCGGATCAAGCTTCAATAAGCTAAGGCGTTGATTGATGAACGCTTCACTTTGACTAATACGTGAACCCAGTTCACTCATTGTCATCAGCGGGTTGCGAGTCATCATACGAAGCAGATGTTTCGTGTAATCAACCGGCTTGGTATCAACACGAATAAGGTTGGCGATGAGTTGAGTCTCTTCAACTTCAGCGTCATCATAATTTTTGATAACGACATCAATTACAGTGAGACCGGCATCGACTGCCGCAGAGTAACGGTGGAGACCGTCACAAATCTCAAAGTAGCTGTCGTCACCGTCCTGCTGTTGGCGGACAGAGATGGGTGTAATAACCCCTCGACGTTTTACATCCTGAACGAGGTTAAGATACTGTACGTTCTCGCGGTCAACCGCTCTCAACGCTACAGGGTTCTCTTTAATCTCAGTCAGTTGCACTGTAGCCATTTCGGACATAAGTGTACTTCCCTCATAAAACCACGTGATATTGATATCAGCATCGGGGTACGCTTTTAGGTCCACTTTAATCTAAAGTCAGATCCGGTCATTCGTTGACAGACATAGCGTTCGTGCTGTTTCGGCTGATAGCAAAATCATTTTGGACACTAGCGGGATGATGATATTATCCGCCGCCGACTTCACAGAATATGGAATCTGCGGAGAATAACCCGGAAAGTGTGTACAACACTCCCGGTATGCTATAGGGTCCCAAACGACCTAAAAGTTCTCGACAATTCCGGCAAATATGGTAAAAATGTCAAAGTAAATTGAAAGCGCAACGGGGTCCATATAATAAAGGCGCGACTTACTAACTTAGCTTACTTTTAGTGGTCTATATTCCTCTATAGTGGGTAAATAAATGTAAAAGTCTTTTTCATATACAAAGTTATGCAACTAACTAACTAACTATATAAGTTATTTCCGGAATTCTCAAGAACTTTTAGGCCGTTTGGGACCCTATAGTATGTAGAAACATACACAATAACTGGAGTTATGTATAATGCTGAACAGGCGTACAGCAGTAGGGAATTTCTTGGGCGCAAAAGCGCGACCTGATATAAGTATCAATTGGTCGCCCGAAATGGAGGTCCAGGTTAATGTTGCACAAGATGATGGCGAAAGAGTAGAAGGAACCTATCAAGGAAGAAAATGGACAGCATGGACTGATGGTAACCAGACGTGGAAGTCGTTTCGTATACCATTCAATGCGAACACAAAACCAACTTACACTGATACCAATATCAAGTTCAATTTAGATGAACATTGTGAGGGTATCGGAATGACTGGCTGGAACTGGGCCAAGAAGATCAGCCAGTGGGTTGCCTTTGATTTTGATGCCATAGTCGGTCATAGTGAAAAGCATGAAGCAACGTTGAGCGACGCTCAAATTGAGGAGGTCACAAAAGCCGCTTGCGAAATCCCGTGGGTTACAGTTCGCAAGAGTACGAGTGGGAATGGTCTTCATTTGTATGTCTTTGTTGATAATGTACCGACAGAAAATCATACTGAACACGCTGCGCTGGCTAGAAGTATCTTGAGTAAAATGTCCGCAATCACTGGCTTTGACTTTAATAGCAAAGTCGATAACTGCGGTGGTAATATGTGGGTCTGGCACCGAAAGTATGAGGCCAACAAGGAAGAGGGATTTAAGTTAATCAAGCAAGGAGATATGCTTAAAGAGATACCGCTTAACTGGAAAGATCACATAAATGTGACCAAAGGTCGCAGCAAACGTACTGCTCCTGGCTTTGTAGGGGAAAAGGACCTAGATCCATTTGAACAGCTTTGCGGCTCTTCGAGTAGGGTGACTTTAGACGATCAGCATAAGGCTTTATTCGAGTTCCTAGATAGTATCAGTGCAATGTGGTGGTTCGAGCAGGATCACCACATGCTGGTCTGCCACACGGCTGACTTGCTTCGGGCACATGAGGATCTGGGGATGCGTGGCATCTATACGACTTCGTCGAAAGGTGGAGACAATAGTGATCAAAACTGTTATGGCTTTCCTCTTCGTAACGGGGCTTGGGTCATACGAAGACACACTCAGGGTGTAGGTGAATCAAATACATGGGATCAAGATGCGTCGGGTTGGACCAGATGCTATCTTAATCGTGATCCTGATATCAATATCGCTTGCCGAACCTTTGGTGGTCTTGAGAATGCTAAAGGCCAGTATGTGTTCGAGAAAGCAGAGATGGCAATGGAAGCTGCTAAGGCATTAAATATACATCTCGATATACCGGGTTGGGCACTTCATAGAAGAGCTACGATTCAAACCCGTCGTGATGGTAAGTTGATAGTTGAGATGGGTAGAGAGACCAGCGACATTGCTACTGAAATGGCTGGTGCTGGATTTATTGCTGACAAAAAGAGTTGGCAGATGGTTTCAAAGCATTCGGCTCTAGCATATGAGAATGAAATCGACAACTTTGATGATGTTATCCGTCACTTATGTAGTGCAACCGGTTCTGATGCTGGTTGGGTATTCCAATCCGACGCTACATGGAAGACTGAACCACTAATGCATGTCAAAATGGCTCTGAAAACATTAGGAAATAGTGGCAAGGAAACTGATCTCATTTTAGGTCAGGCTGTTATCAAAGCTTGGGCTTTAGTGAATCGGCCTTTCCAGCCAGAATATCCTGGTGATCGTGTTTGGAATAGAGACAGTGCTCAATTTGCTATGGCTCCTACTTTGGATCTTGATGATCTGAAGTTTCCGACTTGGTTAAAGATGCTTGAGCATTGCGGTAAGGCCCTAGAATATAGCATCTTGAACAATAAGTGGTGCAAGGATAACAGTATCACCTCAGGTGGTGATTACTTGAAGCTATGGATTACGTCCTGTTTTCAATACCCGTTTGAGCCGCTCCCATATCTCTTTATGTATGGACCACAAGGTACAGGCAAATCATCTTTTCACGAAGCTCTACACTTGTTGATGACGTCTGGCCTCATTAGAGCCGACTTAGCTTTGCTTAACCAGTCGGGTTTTAATGGTGAGTTGCAAGGTGCTGTTGTGTGCGTTATAGAAGAAACAGACCTAAAACAAAATAGATCGCAGGCATATAACAGGATCAAGGATTGGACAACAGGTCAAACGATCTCGATCCACGTTAAAGGTGCTACACCTTACATGGCCAGAAACTCAACTCATTGGATTCAATGTTCCAATGATATTGAGGCTTGTCCTGTATTTCCTGGTGATACTAGAATCACTATGATTTTAGTAGAGGCTCCTGAAACTTTTATTGCCAAACGTGACTTGATGAGTATGTTAAAGGCAGAAGCCTCAGACTTTCTTGCTCACGTGATGAGTATAGAAATTCCCGATATCAATGATCGTTCGAGAATACCAATTCTCAGTACAGAAGATAAGATTGAAGCCGAGAAAGCTAATCAAAATGAAGTTCAAAGATTCATTGAAGAGAATTGTTACCTAGTAGATGGTAACATGATCTTACTGGCTGAATTTTATACTAACTTTTATGATTGGCTTGATCCATTACAACGTCCAAAATGGACTAAGCGACGTATGGGTCAGTTTCTTCCATCTGGAATTGTCCGTGGTCGCTGGGCAAAAGATTCAGGACGATACTATGTAGCAAATGTAAGTTTTACCAAGAAAGAACCAACTCAGAAACTTGTACTTGTGGCTGGTGATCTCACTTTTTAAGATAGGGAGTAACGTAATATGAAAGTTGTGTTAGATTTGGATGGAGTACTTGTTGACCTGATTGGGGGTATGGAAGAACACTTTGATATTAAGATCAAAGAGTGGCCTGAAGGGGAGACGAGTTTTGAAAAGGTGTTCAATATGACTCCAAAACAATTATGGGGTAACCTAGGATTTGAGTTTTGGTCCAATCTCAAATGGAATTTTGATGGTCAATATATTCTTACAAAGTTAATAATGACCTTCGGAGAAAAGAACATAGTTATCTGTACCAGCCCGACGTTGCACCCGCAAGCGGCAGCCGGAAAGATGGCTTGGATTCAAAAGCAAATGCCAGATTTTAGTCGTCGCTTTATGATTGGGTCAGCTAAGGAATTCTTGGCCCACGATAGAGCAATACTTGTTGACGATTTTGATTACAACGTGGATAAATTCCGTGAGCATGGTGGTCATGCTATTCTTGTGCCGCGTCCGTGGAATTCTAACAATAATTTAGAAACTCTACCTCACATTGATGAATGTTTGAAAGGTCTCTCATGATTTATGCTTTTGGTCACCGCAGTCGAGTTGGAAAAGATACGTGTGTTAATTTCCTTGAGACTCATCTGCGGATTGCTAACATCGAAGTTCTACGAGTCAGCTTCGCCTTTGAATTGAAAATGGCAACTCATCATCTCTTCAAGAGTTTCGGAGTTGAACATCCTATCTATTACGAAAATCATCCAGAGGCTCGAACTATAGTGCTCCCCGATTTGGATTGTACAGTAGTTGAACTCTGGATTAAGTACGGTAATATGATTCGGCAAATTTATGAACCAACCTGGATAGAACTAGCTTTGAAAAAAGATGATGGGACAGCACAGGTGATATTGATATCAGACTGTCGTTTCCCGAATGAAGTTGATGCCATACATAAATTGGGTGGTAGGGTCTATAACGTTATACGGCCAGATGCTCCAATTTTAGATAGCCCATCAGATGAAGCATTGGAAGGATATGAATGGTGGAATGGAACTGTTATGAATGATGGTTCCTTAGATGATCTTAACAAGTTAATGGAAGGGATTGCAGATGAAATCAAACAACGCATATAGTAGTATGGTTCACACTAACGGACATTTATTATGTGCCGTTGATGTAGAGACTACTGGCTTGATTCCCGGATATAACGATCTAATTCAGTTGGCTGTGTTACCTCTTGATGCTAATATAAAACCTATTCAGGGCGTGCTCCCTTTTTATATGAACATGATACCCCATTATCCTGAGAATATTGATAAGAAATTACTCAGAAGTGGTAAAGTGAAAATTATGGAGATTATTAAGTCTGGGATTGACCCAGACAAGGCCGCGGATCTGTTCGATGAGTGGTTCATGCAATTGAATTTGCCGATAACACAAAACGAACATAAAAGGATTATGCCACTGTGGACAAATGGATCATTCGACAAGGACTTTATACGAGAGTGGCTAGGTCGTGAGAACTATGAAAGTTATTTCCACTTCCACGAGCGGGATACCCAGGTGATAGGTCTGTTTCTAAATGATAGATATGACCATCATGCTGAATTTAAGTTACCCTTTTCTCGTGTAGGTCTTACTAACATGTGTGAAGAACTGGGCGTAATCAATGATATGGCTCACGATGCGTTGCAAGATTGTCTTGCAACGGCTGACCTGTATCGTGCCCTTCTTACTAGGTTCTATATTCCCTCGTAATGGGCAGACAGCACATTGAGCGGGCAATACTGTAATGCCCTTTATTTTTACATGAGTACAAAGTCTGCCCAATACTGGACAACCCGCGCTGTCGCGAGCAGTAAAGACAATAGCGCTGACGCAAGGCAAATAGCCTACCTTAATTGGGCGAAAGAGCCAATCATCTTCTTTATCTCGCTCGTACCCTTTAAGATCGGGCGGTGGCTCTATTCCTTCCTTAATAAAATGAACGTCTCCATTCCCATGTAACTTATGTGGGAACTTAGGATGACCGCAACCATTACAACTCATTAGAAACTCCTGTTACGCCAATTATTCGATATACTTCGCTAGGTGCAAAGTCTCGAATATTGGCTCTTTTTACGGATACACCATAAGGAGATAACCGCTTACGCATTTCTAAGGTTAAGGTCTTATTAAGTTCAATGATATTAGTATCAATGGACTCAATTTTACATATGACCTGAGCCAATAAAGCTTCAGCTTCATCAGTGATTGTATCTTCAATCTCATATGTGTTATAAAGAGCTTTGATTATATCTGTAATCTCAAATACGACTACGCAGCCTGCGGAGATAGAAACCCCACAAGCTGCGTAAATTGTTTGGGTAGGCACATTGACTGTTTGTCTCTTGATGGCAAAATCATCAACATAAGACACAAGAGGCCAATACCAATAAATTCCCGGCTTTATCTCAATAACTTCACTACCGTGCTTATATTTTATCCCACCATGACTGGCGCGCATTATGCCTATTCTAGGAATAAAAGATGTTAAGGCGTTAAGCCACTGAGCTAGAAGTTCAAGCATTAGTTAGTCCGTCAAGTATGTTGGATTTGTGCAATCACCAATAATTGGTTTTCCATTCTTATCTAATTGAGTAAATCCAATAAGAGCCGGCGTAGCATCGGGGTCATGATCATCCTCACATATACCTACTTGGCTAAGGGGAATAACTCCAATTATTGTTTGATTGCCAACAACTGCGGGTACATTTAATTCTATCGCTCTTGCTTGCATCCTAGTTTTGAAGGCTTGAGCGGCATCAAAAGTATTAAAGAAGAATTCATCTGTGCCTGTAACTGTAGACTTAAAAATTAAGCCCAAAAGTACCTTATCAATAATACCAAATGTCACATTCACTTGCCATTTACATGGTGGATTTTCTGGTATAACACCACAAGGACTTGCATCGGGGCATACTGGTTGATTACAACCATCAATACCTGGATCATTGTCGAGGTCTTCAGTACCCAAGGCATCTTCTGGATCTCCATGCTGTTCTTCTTTATCTGATGATTCATTATTAGGTTGATCAGGACAAACTTCTCCAGAGAAATCAACAAGCACAAAGTTTGCAGTGGTAGATACTGTTTGAGCTATGACATTCCCGTCTGAGTCAACAACATCGCCACCATCAATACTATTATCTTCACTGGTATCAGAAAGATCAGAAGTTACTGGGCAAGATGAAGGTTCCTCAGTTGGAGTATCTCCTAATGGCTTAACTAGATCACTGATCTCTCTATCTCGACCCATTCTCACATTCCAACAACCCTGTAAAAGAGTTCGACGAGACTTTGATGTTATAAGTAACCCATCACACTCAGTATTTGCAGATAGTGGATTTACAGGATTATCTGGGTCAACACTTATAGGTGCTACTGCCAATGCCCCAGGGGCACTTGTGTCGAAACTACCACTTTCAATATCTTCTATTGGTGGAAAGACAGTAGTGATATCAACATCTTCAGGGAATGCAAAATTAAATTCTGATTGCTCCCCAGACCGTACTGGTGTCCAACAATCAAAAGAGATTGAATAATCAGACGAATCATAACTAGCTTGTTGTATATGAGCTAGAATATCATTTGGTGAAAAGTCATTGAAACGAACTTCAATGTTATCAAATGTCTCCAATTGTAATTTATTGATAGGAGTTTTGAATCGTAGTCTTCTCCAAATTTGACTCTTTCTAATCGTCCAAAATAATGCGGCGGCTTTGACCATTTCTTCATCATTATAAATAAAGAAGTCAAATTCTCGTTCTTTTAACCCATATTTTCCAATATTGAATCGAAGAATAGTTTGAACTTGCTCTTTTGCTGCATAATCATCAGTCCAATTTGCCACAAACTTAGTGACTAAATCTTCTGTATCGGTATGGCCTAGAGATAAAGAGTTATTCTCTACGTCTGATTCTAATATCAAATCTACTGGAGTAGCTCTTTTGGCAAGAAATTGAATGAAGATTTCATTATTCTTAATATACAAAGCACAACGAGCTTGGAATGCAATATCTGTTAATAACGTTAAAATGTTTCCACGTTCTAATAGTGCAAAGTTAGCTTCCCAACCAGTTAAGTCTACTTGAACTGAATTAAAACTGGCTGTATTTATTGTAAAATTAGTATATTTATTGATAAGAAATTTGATCACTTCTACAATGTCTGGCCCTTCGCTAGACTCTAAGGTTACAAAAATATCATCTTCCCATTCCTCATCAATTTCTGAGAGTAATTTTGAAAAGACAATTTCTGTTGTATCGTAAGATCCAAAATCAACAGTTCGAGTTGACCAGAATGAATCTGGCACATCTACAAGTCTAGTAGATTGACCAATTCTTTTATTAGCTTTTACTCTAATAATATTTGTGGAGGGAACAAGATTACAAACATAAGCTACATCTGCTGCTGTTGCAAGTACAACACGTGCTCCTGGTTGTATGAATTGTAATCCTGCTGTTGGCCAAGCATTAAATACTCTCCAGAAATCAGTTACTCCCTTGGCTTGCTTTTGAGGAAGTCCATCTGTGTCGAGAGGGATGCCATCACAAATTGTAGTTACATCTATTCTGTCGTCAACAGTAGGGCCGCAATTAGTATCGATCAAATTATCGATTTCAGAATTTATAGTATTTACAACTGAAGTAGCATTTGTGGCCCCAATATCAGAGAATTTTGCATGTTCTCGTCGGTTAATGATAAATTTAGAAGATGGCTCTGCGGTAGTTCCATCGAAGAAGCCAGTAAATAAAGCTTCATCAATTTTGAGAGTAATAACTATTCCTTGTGGAAATCTAGCAGCGCCCGAAATTCTTACTTCAGAGAATTGAAGTCGAGTCTGTGCTGTAATTTGAAGTTCTAATTTTCGTATAGCTACACAAACTCTTCGATTACAGTTGGGACAAGGACGAAAAGTGTTAGCAGATACTAATGTATCTATATCAAAATTAGAGCCTTCCAAACAAGTATAGCATTTAGAACAATTTACCAAATAGTTATACTTTGGAACAAGAGTAAAATCTCTAATTCCAACGCTGCTTTCAAGTTTTCCTTCAACAACATCTGTTAACCTAAGAGCAGGAACATTAGTGACTGTTCCAAAACATAATGGCCAAGCTTTGCCCTGTAAATTTAATGGTTGATTTGCAATACCTAAAGCTTCATCGAGAGAGAAACCAAATTCAGCATCTTCAAGTTTGCTAAGAACAGTTAATTTGAGAGTTCGATCGCCTTCATCCCAAATGATAGGACTGTTAATAACACCAGAGAATAAGAGTGCCCTATCTGCTATCGGAGTGCTTGCGTCCCAATGAAAGACTGAAACTGGTCGGCCATGAATATCATTATTATTGATAATATCTTTGAGAACTTCATCTGAATCATCTAAGGTAAGACTGATTTCCTTAGAATCTGAATTATCTTCTAGATTGAAAACATTATCAAGGATACTAATATCAAGGATACGACCTTCCACAGGTTGACCAGTTATTGCCCGATCAGTATAGAAAGTGACATTACCGTCTTGAACCCAATCTACTGCTATTACAATCATTGGCTCGGTGCCAAATTGCTTGAGTATTTGGGTTTCAGTCTGTGGGGTAAAATTACGCATTCTTAATACCTTCCAAGTTAAGGGTAATAACTCCGTCATTACCTCGGCGATCTATTCCGAATTCAAAGGGGTTTGATACAAAAACTACAGTCCAGGATTCACCTTTGTGGTTTTCCATTAGAATCGATTGACTGTGGTAAGATCGAACGAATTCCTCTAACTCTAACATTTTAAGTCGTTGAAGTCGAAATGTGTATGTCAAAAGACGATTTGGATTTCGTCTGACATACGTGCGCTTTGTCCCATCCATTGCTCTCTTAATGAAAAGACTCTTTTGGGAGTTTTCAACATCAGCAAGTTCTGGATTTGGGAGAATAGTAGTAGTCTCAGGTGTTGCGGCTGGGGCTTTTATGGTGACACTCATTGAAGTTTGCCTTCAAATTCAAAGATTACTGAGTAAGTACAACCATTTCCACTCACATCCGTGAAATCAGCATCAGGCTGAGTAATAATCCCTTTCCATTGGCGGTCTTCATCATCCAATAATCCAACCTCTAATCCAATGTTATCTTCAAAGAAGGACCCCAAAGAATCTTTTTGAGCAGTAGTCAAAGCTTCAATTTGAACCTTTAGGGTTTCTTGCTTTGGCCATGCTGAATCTGAAAAGATTTTTAAGTCCCCGCCACGCGTTGTCCGATTGATTCGGGCGAATTGAAATCTCTCCGAATTATTTAATTCTGGATTTCTAAGAACAAGAGTCGTAGTTGGGCTTACAAACGGATGAGTCAAAGTTAATGTTGCAGTCCCCAACACTGGTTGCGTTGTTGGTGGCGGCGTAATACCACTTGTGACTTCGCCTACGAATGGCGAATATGTACATTCCAGATTAGGTGTATTTGCTGGTGGTATTATTGCAAAGCCGACAGATTGTCGAATTCCCAAATTCTGACTTAAAGAACGGGTAAAATCAGAAAGGACTGTTGCTGTCTGAATAAGAGATAAAACACTAGCAGCCTCCTTAGTGCTGACAGGTGATACTGAACTAAATAGATTCAATTGGCTACTTAACTTAAAGATTCTGCAAGCTTCTTGTTGGAGGAATAATGCATTACTAGCTGATACTGGTATCGATCTTCCTGCTTTTTGCGAAAGACTCAAGAAACTTTGAACAGCCTCATTATGTTCTTTGAGTTGTACAGCACTTACCAATCCCAAAGTATTAGCCACATTAACTCTAATGTTGTGTGCAACTACTACAGCTTGAACCAATTGGAGACGTGATTGGTCGTCTCCAACATCAGTTGGTATAGCCCTACCAAGATCACGAACGAAAGTTGCAGTATCGGTTAAAGCTAAAGTATTTGATACTGATATCACTTTAGCCGCATTAACATCAGATATTACAGATTGACTCAGCGCCAAGGCGCTTGAGGCACTATGTAGTCTAAAGTTATTTGCCAATTCTTGAGAAAGTGCCAAAACATTAGATACTGATGTTGGAAGATTCTTTCCAGCATCACCTACTTGTGTTAAAGCTAATACATTAGCGGCTGAGGCCAATACAAAATTCTCTGCCACTGTTTGAATCAAAGCCAATGTGTTGGCAGCACTATGTGATAAAATGCTATCATTAGTAGCAATAGCATCTAAAGCCAGTATATTATTGGCAGAAAGGTCAAAACTATGTCGAAGCTGGGCTGTTTGCGTTAGGGCTAAAGTATTTTCTACTGAAGGGGTGATAACATCGTTAAAGGATATTGTCGCCTGAGCCAATTGGTTCAAGGCTAAAACATTAGATGCAGATTTGGCAATAAATGAAGCACGAGCAGTTTGTGTTAAAGCCAATACACTATTTAATGTGCGTTCAATGTCAACCAAGCCCGTTGCCGAACTGACAAGATCCATAACACTTGTTACAGATTCAAATATATCCTCACCCACAGGGGCTGGCACTTTTCTAAAAGTATGTGGTGGTGCTATATATTTTACTGTTGGGTGGGCAGCATCTGCACCTCCAGTATCTGTAGGATCAACACCGCCCCATTCGTCAAGAAGATTACTGGTGTTAACTAATTTAGAATATAAAAGACCGCCTTTGCGATATATATTTGGTGAGTATCCTTTACCATATGCTATAGATACCCATTCCGGTACCCGATGATTCCATATTGCAAATTCAGAGAAATCACCATCAACCGCTTGCCTATTATTATCTTTGCCTACGAATATTTTCTCAGTAGATGATTGTATTTCAATTGGGTCTCCTCCGGTCTCCTGAACAATAGTTTTCTCAACTCCATTAACCCAAATCTTAATTACATCATCACCAGAATGCCAAGTGCAAACTATGCGGACTAATCCAGTAATATCATTAGTGTTAGTCTTAAAAATCTTAAATACCGGAACTGTATTATTATGAACAGCAAATAATATATTATCGGTAGTCCTGGCTGCTATAAGCCAACCTTGATCACTGGCAAGACTTCCCCACTGACCCACATATCCTTCATTATTAACTGATGACGAAATATCAACTGTTAGTGCTATCGTTATTTCCGTAAGTAAATGAGTTATGACTAATGCGCCATAATCAAGATTATCGGTAGTGAGAAGTTCAACAGACATTTATGTCTCCCGTATTTCAATCGCATATAATTCAGCATCACCATCCATGTCATCATTTGTTGCGTCGTCAGCATCTCGCCTAACTTTAAGACGGAATAAATCACCCGCCACTATAGAATCCATATTGGCACCCTTAGTAATTGCAAGAGTGTCTTCAACAATAAGACTTGCCGTACCCGGCGCATCAGCATCTAGATTTTGGGCCGCAGCAAAGCTATCAGCATCTAGATCAGTTACGCCAGTGATGATTCGCTCAAGAGCAAATTCCCAATCTACATCTCCTGTAGTTTGATCGGTAGCAGAACCCCACCAAATATGAATTGTTATGCCAGTAGCGTTGGAATAATGTTGAGGCATTATTCCTGTGAATACGGCCTCTTCGTCGGCGGCATCATCAAAATCTAATGCTAGGCGATTATTACGAATATCAAGAGTTGCCGCAATAGTTGCTGGGGGCTCATTATGGAGCGGCACGAATACCGCTAATGTGTCGCCGCTTGCCATTATATTCTCCTAAAAGAAAAGAAGGGCCTTTCGGCCCCTCAAGAATTAACCACTTACGGTGTAAGTAATCTTCAACGAATCGCCATTGACAACTGCAACAGTTGAAGCGAATGCAGCAGTAGCCCACAACACACCAGTCGTACCTGATTTGGTACTGTTAGATACCAAAAAGATACCTTTGAGAGTTCCCGAACCAGTGATACTAAAATCAGCAGACGTAGTATTTGTGATAGCTCTCGATGCGGGGACATCTTCTGCCCAGGCTACTCGCGTAGCTTCTGTATACGTGGTGAATTCATTCCACCCGGCGTGACCGCTCATCACATCAGCATCAGCAAAGGCTGAAAAGCCTGAGTTGTCTACGATACCGATGAACCATGCTGTAATTTGAGTGGCCACATGAAAATGAACATCAAGTAAATTTTCAAGTCCTTCATCAACGATCCCGTTAGGGATGTCGTAGACACCCTTGAGCACTCCGTGCTTATCTCGATGTTCTACCGCAAAGCGGCCACCAAATTTCTCCAAGCGTGTTTGAAGGCGGCGTTTCTTTGACAATAGAAGGCCGACCTTCTCTAAAAAAGATTGCAACATTGAATGTTCCTCTTAGCTAAGGGACGAAGTCTTTCTGCGAAGTTCGCGACGAATATCTTGAGTGATTTGACGACCATCTATTTTGGCGCCTGATGGTACATTGATATTGATATCACCCGAGAACGAGTTATTGGTGGTCTGTGCATTGTTGCGGGGTTCTGGTGCTCTGCCCTGATTGATCGCTGTCAACTCAGGTACAAAACGACGAGAACTTGCTGCATTTACGAACATCTCACCTGGGGCAGCTTGCACCGATACTGTGTCAGTGCCCCTTGATTGCGTAGGTCCACCTCCCGCAAGGAAGGCAGGTATTTGTCCGCCAGTTGCCACGGTGGCAGCAGCGGCTCGTTGTGAAGCCAAGTTAGCTAAAGCGAATGCTAAAGCATTTACTCCAGCTATTTGATTAGTGGCAGCAGATCCAATAGTTTGTAAGGCACTTACTG
>SDBT01011563.1_pt1 | contig 14198 bp, 15 predicted proteins | sample 2277101 | NCBI WGS metagenome assembly SDBT01 (sample SAMN10404973, study PRJNA504765) | marine sediment metagenome | isolation source: marine sediment core GS10_PC15, 103 cmbsf | place: Arctic Ocean: Southern Knipovich Ridge | collected 2010 | reverse complement strand
AACTAAAATGGAAAGATATTGACGAAAACCTTCGTTTTATCAGAATTACTAATGGCAAAGGGCGAAAGTCGCGGCTTATTCCGCTGAATGTCACGTGTCGTGAGATTCTCGACGATTATCCGAGATTGGCAGACGAATGTAGTTTGCAATTAGCCGCCCGGTATCGTGGTCACGAAGGAAGTAGTTATTTGTGCCGCCGGATTTCAGATAATAATAATATGAAACGATTCGGCTCGCATTCTCTTCGTCGATTGTTGGCATCGCGGCTTATGCGAAAAAATGTGAATATCTATAAAATAAGCAAAATCTTAGGACATACGTCAATAAAAACCACAGAAATCTATCTGCATTTAGATAATTCTGATATTATGGATTGCTTAGATTGCTTGGATTAATAATTTTTGGCTCCGGTAAATTTAACCGCGGCAGATTCGCACTGGTAAATTTGCCAGTGCGATTTCAAATTTTGACTCGCGGAAATTTTCAAAGCGAAATATGGCGTTGACTAAATTTAGGCAACGCTTAATTTCAAAATTATTCTCAATTGCAAAATTTCGGCCCGGCAATTTTGGAAATATGATTAACGTCGGCTAAATTTAGCTGACGTTAAATTCGATTGCAATTCTCAAATCGAAATTTTGACTCCGGTAAATTTTGGAAATATGATTTAGGTCGGGTAAATTTACCCGACCTATTTTCGGTGATTTTCTCAAAACGTAAATTTTGACTCCGGTAAATTTTGGAAATGCGAAAGTTGGAAGTTGGAAGTTGGAAGTCGAAAGTCGTTCGTCTCTCGATTCCGAAATTTCGAATCGCAGATTAAGTCGCCCTCGCGGCCGTCTGGACGTTCAAAACGGGGTATGGGGGTCTTTTTTCCGGCAGAAACATCCGATAATATCGTCCTATAATGGTAGTTATGTTTCATTCGGCGTTTTTAGGCGATATTTGTGCGACTTTTGGCGGAAGTCGCTGGGCGGCAGACGTTCGGCGAAAGTCCTGCATTTCTATTTGTTTCGATCGCACATACGTGAGAAATAATCGAGAGAGACTTGGATTCCGGCAATCTAAATTTATTCGCCGGTAACTCGCCCAGAACCGCGGTTCACTTAATTCACTTAATTTGCTTAACGCGAATCGTACCGGTGATGAATGTACGTATTTAGGGGTAATTTGTATAAATACACTTAAATACTTTTATTTCTGAATATAAAAAGATAGACGCCCCAGTTAAGTGTTTTCAGTGAATTAACCCAATTACGTACTTACGGTACCGGTACGATTCGCCTTAAGCAAATTAAGTGAATTAAGTGAATCTGGAAACCCGCGTCGTTCGGCTTAATAACCGCTTAATTCACTGAATTCATCTGGAGACGCTGGTCGGGAAACGGCAGGTTTCAGAATCTATCAACCATAAAATTCTGACGGCAGGTTTCAGAATCTATCAACCATAAAATTCTGCCGAGCTATGTTTTTTGATTAAATCAATCGCATAATCTGTTAGCTTTCGATTATTTACAAAGCCTTTCCGCGTTCTTTTATCTAAAGCAGTTTCAATATCTGTTTCGCGGCGTATATACTTTGTTATTTTTGCATAGGTTAATTCTTCAAGCTCTCTTTTAGGAATCCGGTTGGTCGCCTTCGCCCAGCAATTACAAGCCAGTAGAAATCGATCATTTTGTATAATGCTATCCTTCGCATATTCACTGCATTGTATAAAGAAATCCTCAAAGGGAGTACTATCTGTTTTAATTTCTTCAACATTAGCCACCCATTCTTTAGTTGGTTTAAATCCTTTTGAAATTAATAATTTTAATCCCCGCTTAACAATACAATGAGTAAAATATGCATCCTTTTCTTTTAGCATATCTTCAAGGCACTTAGGATCTGGGTCTAAAGCATTTGGGTACCTTTCTTTATCAAAGCTATATTGTTTTTTATATTCAGTAATTTGAATCCTTGCGATTATTTCAGCGACAGATTTTGTAAAAGTCATCATAATGGTAGTCGCAAAGACGAGTTTTATTGGTAATTTGATTGTAATCCATTCGCCGCCAACCAATCGTATATCAACGTAATCTATTCCTGATGACATTTTCTTTATGCGTTCTATCATTAAGGCTTTTTGTTTTTTTGTTATAGAATCTTCCTCAATATCACTGACAAAACCAACCAGAATTCCAATTAGTTTTTGAAGGCCATATAATTCGCCTAAAGCAAGAGGTGAAGTTTCTTCCCAATTCTTGCGGCCTAATATATCACGTAAAAATTCTATGTTTGTGCCCTTCCCGCTTCTCGTCTTTCCTTTCATTACAAAAAACGCAGGGACATTTTCGAGATATGTAGGTAGGCAAAGATAAGCATCTCGTTTCAAAACTTCATCTATCTGTTCATCATTTTCAAAATTATCGTCGAGAAACTGGTGACATCGGACGGGCGGCTCGAGGCTTTCGTCGTAATTTACATTCAAAGGAGATAAACAGAACAGGTTCAGCGTCAGGTCGTATATTTCACCCGTTCTATAATTGATAATCTTGTTTTTACAGACGATGAGGTTCTTGGCCGGAGGTAGGTTCTTATTCCACTTAATCCAAAATATATTTCCAATATCATCATCTCTTTTGTAGCTGCCGTTTTTGACAACCAAATATCTTAAATTTCGGAGTCCTTTTAGAGACTTAATCACGTTATCTATTATCCTTTGATTAGCCGGGAACGAAATAAGCTTTTTAGCTTTTCCTTTTACCATTGTGGCATCGCTTAACTCGTACCAGAGAAGGCTGTTTAAATATCCATCTTTTACTGGGATATAAACTTGTTCGCTTCCATAATAAAATTTCCCGTCAATGTATTGTAAACAAATTTCACCAGCGTCTGGCTGTCCTTCGGGAATTGTAAAGTATTTTCTTAAAAGCTTCCGGGCGATTTTTTCAGGATACTCCGGCGGTGGATATTTTTCTCTTTGTTCATTTTTATATATCCCAACTTCTATAATCCAATCCAGAAAACGTTTCCCATATTTTTCGATTAAGTCATTTTTTGTTTTTTCTCTTGAATCTAAGTTTAGATTTCCATATTTGTGAAGCGTAAAGTAACTTAGAGCAAACCCACCACAGAATTCTTTCGTCAATTCTGGATGTTTTTCGTGTCCGTGATCAAACCATTTCCCTGAAAATATATTTATATTCGTTCTATAAGAATCCCTATGCTCAGGATCGGCAGCTTGAACGAGCACTTCGCCGGACGGCGAGATACCCTTTTCCTTTGGATTGATTAATTTCTCATCTTTTATTTCGTCCTCAATCCAAGTTGGTCGAACTTTACTGAAATTGCCTTTGCTTCCGCCAGCATTAACCTTTGTTTGCGAAGTAAAATCAGCAGGAACTTTTTGCAGATTGCATTCTATCTCATCCACAGTATAAATATTCTCTTCATTGTACTCTTCAAACACGCATCGGACGGGAGGTTTTCTTTTTGTATTTCTGAATCCCGGCGGTCTTAATAGCTTGCAGCATTCCTTTGTTTTCCAATCTCCGGTTACAGTATAGACCAATTTATTTTCAATCGGCTGCCAGACTTCAGGTGCTATACCCTTATTAATTTTCCATAAAAAATGGTATCCGGCTCGGCTCGTCTTGATTATCAGAGTCGGAGGTGGAACGTTGACCTGCTGAATTTTGATGCGGATAACATTCAAGAGTTCATTTTCGGGAACGTTAATCCAAGGATTTTTGTCTCCATCAAAATCCGCGAAGAACCATCGGCATAATTTTACATTTAGGATTCCTGATGTCTCACCTTTTTCAGGGATTTTTATTCGCGGAGCTGGACTGCAGAAAATATTATAACCTATCTTATTCCAAGAATGTAATAGGTCAATAAACTTTTTATCGATATTTTCTTTCAGAAATATTTGACGCGGAACTAATTGGTCTCCAAATAAACCAAATTCCTTAAGGTCACCTTCCTCAAATATTATCTTGAACCATTTCGTAATGTAATGCTCATCGATTAGTTCGACTCTGCTTTTGGCAACTACGCTGCCTTGTAAATTAATTTCCATATTTTTTCCTTTACAATTTACAATTTACAATTTACAATTCTAAAAATTGAGAGACGGGCGAATTGTGGCACCCGTCTCTCATCGCGATGCAGAAATCCTGCTTAGTTTTTTAATGCTTTTCGCTTAGCATATCTTATTTGTAATGCTAACCGTTGAACTTCTAATGGCATTCTTGATAATTGAGTAAGGGTTTCAGCAAGTTCAGCGGTTTCTCCCCAAATAGCTTGAAAACAATACGCATTCATAAAATAAAAGTAAACCTTCCCATCGTAACTTTTATCTATTCCATCATTTATATGCTCTTTAACAAATGGATTTAGAATCATAGGAATCATATTAGGATTTTCAGGGTTTTCACTTCTCGTACCTAAAAATAACCTTGCTTGTTCTGGTGAAATTTTCGTATCAGTACAATAAAGTCCAGCCGTAAAAGGCACCATATTTTCTACATCTATCGTTATGCAATTTTCAGTTGTAAATTGAGGATATTCAGAAGCTATTGTGCCATCATCATTCTGAATTCCCATTCCTTTAGCTTGAGGTTTTGAAAAAGCCTCTTTTATCATTGCATTAAGTTTCTTTTCATCAGGTTCATTTAATTCATAATCATCTCGAATACCCCAGTAGATATTATCTTCAATAATGATTAATCTTTTTCCAGAACATTTCTCTACCCATTCTTCATTTAATTCTTTAAAGTATGGTTCTACGTCAATCACATTTTGTTCTTCGGTCATTTTAGTCCTCCTCAAATTAGGTTAATATATTATCAGCGACGTTCGACGATTTACACTTTGTCTAAATCATTGCGAATCCAATCCACAAGGCCAATCTCGAATCCATCAGGCATTAATAATTCGCGAATTACTAATTTTCCCTTCCGGGCAAGATAGGTTTGCATTAAAGCATCATTTGCATCCGAGTTTCCTTCCTCTAATAAATGTAAAACCTCTGCACATTCTTCATCGGTAGCAGAAAAGGTGAATAACTCTTCAGGTTCCGGGATTACGAAATAACAAATCTGATTATAGCTATTTCTGATATGGAGATTTATCGCCCGGAGATTCTCTAATGATGGCGAAAAAATATAGTGCTCCTCTTTTCCGTTTTGGATTGTTTTCAATCCGATGCGTCTGGTTACCATTGGCAGGATTTCTGTGACTTTGAAAATACCTCTTGGCCAACTTTCTGATTTCGCTTCTTCTGTAAATTCTGGATTCATATTAGTCCTCCTCTTAAATATCTGCTGATAGATTTGTGATTTCGTCGATTTTCTTTTCTCTTTTGGTTTTGGTTTCAACTATTCGATGACACATTCTACAAAGTGAAGTGCAGTTCTCCATTCGGTCGTCTTCGTGAATCGAGTTGATGTGATGAACGTCGAGACGGTCACCATTTGGATGTATAGAATTTATAGTTTCAATTCTATTCTGCTCTTGAGATTTTCCACATCGTTGGCATTTGTAATTATCTCGTTTTCGAACAGATTCATAAAATTCTTGATGTTTTTTGTAGTCTATACTTCTGCCGTGAATATAATTATAATTTTTTTCACCAATACCATTATTATGAATTCTTTCTGAGGATAATTCTCTTGCCAAGCAGCCGCAAGATTTAGACCTACCTATTTTTAAACCATCGCCGCGAACAAATTTTTCATTTCCACAACTGCAGCGGCAAAACCATAAGAACTGGTTATTTCTTTTTTCGTTAGCCTTTTTAAGAACTTTCCACCTTCCGAATTGCTTTCCCGTTAAATCAATTTTATTTGACATCACAGACTCTCCGCATTAGAATTTTATAGGACGTTCTCGCTTAGTTTAGACACTCACTTATTCAAAGTATAACATATTTTGATTTTAATGCAAGCGAAAAATGAGAAATCTGAAAATATTTAATTACATAAAATAGATCGCGGTTTTTAGCCTAATACTGGGGGTCTTCGCCTGTGTTGGATTTGGGGCACCTGTGGCCCGCAAAGGCATATAAAAGCCGCCTGAGCCGCGACAGTGGCCTCAGATTTGGCTGATTCTGGGCGAAATCGGTTGAATCCTATGATCCGCCAGCGTCCGATTTTGTATTTTAGATATAGTGAAAGTTTCTCAAGATTTCTTTGCCAATTCAGCCGCGAATGGTTTATACTTTAGACAACGAAATATCAAGGAAATAAATGAAAGCGGAGAAAAAATGGAAACTTACGGGATGAGCAATTTAGTGGCAGCGATTTTATTAGTAGCACCGATCGTAGTAGCAATCGCTGCAAGAGCTATTCAACATCTTTGTAAGGAGAGAAAATAATGAGTCAATTTTACCTACTTTACGAGGATATAATTTCTTCAAAAAAGCCACACACATCGATTAATAAAAATATTGATGAAGTGATGCGATTTTGTCAAAAAACAGGAAGGGTAATAAAATGCAACGAGAAAAAAACAATCAACCGGCGGCGGCATCAATAACGGCGGAGATAGCCGACTATAAAAAGGAACTTCGAACCGAAAGACGAAAGTTGAAGGCCATCCTTCGCCGGACGACTTGCGAAGCCAAAGCCAAACCTTTGCAAATCCGGCTTAGTGAAATCAATAATGAGCTGCTTAATCTTCGCGATGACGGTTCCTATTGGAATCCAAATCCAAATGAAATTATGGAGATGCACCAACAGCAGGAAGAATTGATTATGCAAAAACCGCTGCTTGACTAAATATTTCAAACCTCAAGCCTCAAGGCCCGCTTAAAAAACGAGCCTTTGTATTTATCCAATTTTCGCCGCTGTGTCTATAAAGTCTTTGCTTTAACCACACCTACCAGCACTGCAACAACTATTAACCATAGCTATAGGTGTACGTAATTCCTATATCAAATAAAGATGTGAAATTCTCGTTTCTTGGTGCCGCTATAGGCATAGGCATAGGCATGAATTGTTGAAGTTGAGGTTGTTCTTGAATCTCCCCAATAATATGCAATTCTGCATTAGCAGGAAATAGATGAGTTTTAATTTCTTGAACCAGCTTATATTCCTTCGCTTCTTCAGGATTTAGCGTTATTCTATTATTTATATCGTTTTCCACCATTTCAACTTCCTTTCCTGTAGTATCAGCAATTACTTTTGCGATATTACTTTGGTCTATCTTCAACGATTTAACTTTTTCCTCGAGTTCCTTCTCTCCCATGCTAATTTGACCAGCAAAATTCATTCTCACGCCATGTATCAAAAACCTCGCATGTGGAACACAAAATCTTTTCGTCCCTGCACAAAAGAGTATAACTCCTATCGAGTCAACACTGCCAAAATTATATGTGTTAATCTCAATAGGTGAACCTTTCATAAAGTTATATAACGACAAACCATGAAATACAGACCCTCCTGGCGATGAAATCATTAGGTGAATCTTGTTATAACCCTCCCTGATTTTAGTATCAAGAATAGTCAATAGTTTATCAGTTGTTTGCGGTATCACAGGTGCCATAAAACGAATATATGCTTGTTTTACCATAAATAACAAACCTCATAATATACTATAAACATCGGTAAAGTCAATGATTATCTTGATTATTTGCGTACGGAACAAGCTCGCAACTCAATTTATAACCTAAAAACAGCTTTTCAAGGCTTTCGTCAAGTATTTTTTATTTATTATTTTTTCTTATTAGTACTATTTACCCGCAGAAAAAGAGATTATCGCTTAGACACGAAGCGACAGCGGCGATACGGCTAGCTACGGCAGCGGCAGCGGCTGGTGGTATTGGCATAATAACGCCGCCCGTCCGCCGATTGGCCAGCACAAGCGAAGCAGTGGCCAAAAATCTCCGCTAAACCCTATGATCTTGTCAATGAACCGCCGGGCGGACTAAAATCAAAAGAATAAAAACCGCCGCCGCCGCCGTTGTGATCAAAGGCGGCAGCGGCAAAATTGGGGAATTCTAAAATTGCAAAGGCTGGGAGACTTACTTACTTGGGATAAGTAAATCTCCCTTTTCAAATCGGACTTCTAAATACGAAATGAATTGTATAAAAATTATTATTTCCGGCGAAGGAAAGCGATGCAACTCGTAACCTTCGCCGTTAGGAGAATAAATGAAATCAGAACGATAGGAGCAGTGCCATCACTCTAATCACTGCTCCCTCGGATATTCCCTCGAATCCTTTCGATGGTGGATGGAGCTTAAACATCCACCTATGGTAAAACGTTATTTTGTTATGAATCGATATCGACCTTGGTTTTACCGGAAGCGATACTTTCCAAGGATATTTGACTTCCTAAAAGAGTTGAGCCGGGAATCGCATCCTTATCTGGTTTTTCTTTCTCATTGGAAATCCCTAACTTTCCTTCAGCCACTAATTTTAGTTGCTCATCGGAAAGTTTTGTTGAAGAACTAACCATCGGGACTGCATTATCCACCGTATTTTTGTTGGTCTCTTTGACTAAATCGCCGATGCTGATATTATCCCTGATCTTTCCTTCGGCATCAACAATATTCATTTTTATTGTGCCATCGTCAGGTTTAGAAAACTGAATCTGTTTCTCAATCATTGGTTGCAAGACCATCCGTCTCTCGTCAGATAAATTTTCAGCGTCATAGGCTAACGCAATTTTGATTTGAAATTCTGGCATTAACATTTTAGTTAGTCCTCTCATTAAAAGGTTAAAATATACAACGGCGGTTTAGTTTGCCGCCGTTGTATTATGGAAACAAAAATCACCATTTCCGATAATGATTTTTGAATTGCTAAATTAGGCAGCACCAGCGATTCGCATCGCGAGTTCCGGGTGAACTAAATCACAACCCCAGAGAATATCAAATTCCCAGATGGTTTGTTTATGCTGCCGCGAAACTTCCAGCCGCATTACTAAACCGGTGTGCGGGTCTTGCATCGTAAGCAACTTTGAACCTAATCCGTCAATGAGCGGGTCATTCAGCGGACGCATTGCAAGGGCAAACGCATCGCGATGGAAAACCAAATTAACGGTATGAGAGTTCTTAAGTTTTATAACTTCCGAACCACCAGTTTCAACTTTTAATGCTGGATAAATTCCAACTTCCGTCGCACCAGTGCCAATCGCATAAGAAGCGTCACCGATTATAACATACGTCTGACTATCTCCAGCGATTGTAATTATATCGCCGCGAAGAATAGTGCCGCCGTCGTTATCCGAATCCCGTATATCGATGGTTACTGAACCGGCTGCTTCTACACCATTAACGGTTATGTTTGAGCCAGCCTGATAAGCAGTGCCTACGGTGTGGCTTGGAACCTCGTCGTCGCCAAACCAATCGATTCCATACTTCCGACCGATTTCGCCTTCGATTTTCACGGTTGCGGACATAATTTTCTCAGCGTCAGAAAAGGCGGTGAGAGTAATCGCAGCGGCGTCGGCGTTAAAATTCAAAACGCCTCGGCGATTGCTTTTTGGACAAAGTTGCTGCAGCAAAACTTTTCGAGCATTGACGGCAGCCGCGACACCTGAAGTATCGGCGGTGCCCGTCCCGGCGAACGGGTCAAGAATTGTACCAAGACCGTCTGACGGCGAAGAAATAAATCCGTATACGCCGCGAAGCTCACCTTTATATTTCGATAAAATGTCAGCGTTTACTAAATTCGCCAGTGCTCTTATAGCCTCCTTAAAGTGCAGCGGAAGGAAATTTTCTTTTGCATCGATGTCACACATTTCCTTATCAGTCAAACCGATAGGATTATTTTGAAACCACTTGTCCATCGTAATTTGAACATTGCCCGGCACTAAATCTGTCGGAGCTTTTGGCGTTGAACTTCCTGTTACGGAAGTCGTCCCGACCGTAGCCGCAATCGGCACGTCGATAGTCGTACCTTTTTTTGCACCTTCGATGCCGTAATCAGAATTTACAAGACGCGGCATAGCACATTGTTCCCGAAGCACGAGCAAAGCACGAGCGAGAATTTTTGGTATTAAATTTGTTATTGTATTTACCATTTAATTTTTACCTCAAAAATTTAAGCTTAAATTTTAGTTTTGTTTTCGGAAAGCATCCTGCCTTCACGCATCACCAAATAAATTAACATCCCGTTAATTTTCAGCATCCCGCTGATTCGGCGATTGCGATTTGATTTTTCAATGCATCAATCTCTCGAAGAACTTCTTCGTGATGCTGGACTGCCATCAACGAAGGCATCTCTTCAAGAGCAATGCAATTTTCTAAAGGCGAACGACTTTTCTTGTCAGCGATCGTATCACCTAAAGTTTTATCTTTTCCTTCTTCTGCTTCTCCAATAGGAATATCAATTGAAATTAATTCAGATTGATATGCTTTCAATTCTGTAATTTCGTAAATCGGTATATCTAAAATAATAGCCAAATCTTCGTCTTTCAAAACCTGACCTGTTTTCAGGTGAAATAAATTCCGAATTTTATTCAGCTGGCGAAAAATCCCTAACTTTTGCTCTGAGATATTTATAGGATTATAATCTCGTAGTAAATGAGAAGAGATTCGGCTTCGAATTCTGACATAGGCAAAAGTCTTAAAACTTTGGCCACCATCTTGCTTGTAATGATAAGCAGCGTCACAGAGAGCAAAATGTGCTAACGATAATTCTTCATCATCTGTGGCTTTGCAAATATTTTTAGGAATCCACGAATATTCCTCAACCAACTTTTTTTGTTCTTCGTTTAATTTCCAAGTTATTGTTGCGGCACCTTTATTCCCACTATATTTATTCAATGCAATTTCAGAACGATTATGGCCGCAGCACTTGGATTTTCCACTTCGAAGTTCCCAGCCACGAATCGTTCGTCTCTGGCCGCAGATACATTTCACATCATAGCATTCGTATTTTACCTTCTCGGAAAAATCATTATTGAATGCGATAACCGTCCAGTCGTGAAAAACCTTACCAATCATCCCCGGCTTTTCTCTGGTTAATCCCTTTTTACATCGGCGGCAGCCGGGCGATTGACCATTTATTAAAACCGTAATAGGTCTACTGACTTTTGTTTTATGCTGACAAATACATTCGACAAAATAAAATCCTCGGCCAGTTTGATTAGACCTCTCAACATCAAATCCGATAATTGTCCAGCGAGAAAATCGTTGACCAACTTTAATATTTGGTCGTTCATATCTTCGCAATTTCATAGCCGCCGTTCCTAAAATTACTCAGCAGGAGTAACTGTCAGTGCACCGGTAATGGTGGATGTAGCGGAAACGATACCTGCGATACCATAGACATAGGATTGATAAGTCGATAGCCGGATGAGATGTTTGACGATTTTATCACGAGCATTATTTACTGCTTCTATCAATAAGCACATTTGGTCTGCCATTTTAATTTTCCTTTTGATTTTGTTCTTGTTCTTGTTTTGTTTCTTTTAGAATTTTCATTATTTCTTTTATTTGGTCTGCCGAGATGTCGTCTCGGCTTAATTCTTGTGCTATTATTTTGAGTTTTTCCTTGAGCGATATTACACGCTTGACTTTCTGGATTTTTGCCAGCGAATCAATTCGAACGTCCTTAGCGTTTTTTTCAAGTTCTTCAATATTGGTTTCTAAAATAGAAATCATTTTAGAACCATTTTCGTAATCCTGTTTTAATGCTTCTCTTTCCTGTTGCAGCTCCTCAATTTCTTTTTCCAGTCGGGCATCCATAATCTGGAACGGCCGTAAAAACTGACCAGAATTAGTCTCTTTTTGGCCAATCAAAGTTTGATAATATAAAATGAAAGACTTCTTAACCTTTATCGTTTCAAGAATATCCTTCTGGTGCTCAGAAGAATTTTTCCATAATCTGTAGCACCACGGATTCTTGTTACCGCCACGATGAGATTCACGAGTTTCGCCGCCTACTTTTCGAGCCATTATTAATTCCTCCTCACGAGAAATAATGGATTGATTAAATTGACATCGCTTATTCGTTATCAATATTTTCAAGCATCTCTAAAATCGCCTCAAGATTTTTCTGCTCGACTATCGACTCTGCTCTTTTGCTTTTAGCTTTTAGCTTTTTGCGAAAAACGTGAATGCCGTCGCTGATAAGATGCCGGAAAGGATTCAACGGATCGCAGCCGCCTGCCTTTGCAATATTATCCATCACGTGGTCTGCGATGCATTTTGATAATGTTAATTTCGCCATAATAAATCCTCCTCAAGATTTTGACATTTAAGAATCGTCTTCCGGCGACCAGTTATCGTGATTTACTTTATCCTTAGTGCCTTGACTTTTGAGAGCATCGCATTCGGCCTTGAGTCTTTTTGCTCTGGCTAATTTTAATGCTATGTCAGCGAGGCGGTTTTCCTCAATTTCAGCCTCGCTGATTTCTGGTTCTTTTTCGTCCTTTTGAGATTCACGTCCCGCTTCATCTGTTTTTCCATTTTCTGTATCATCTTTTTTCTCTCCGACCTTTTCATTTTTCTCCTCTTGTGGCGATTCGGCGAGTTGCTGAGCAGCGGCAAAAGCTGTGCCGTCTGTCGCAGCTTGAGCAGCGGCCAGAAATTCTCGCATCTTTGCAGCTAATGCAGCGGCTTTCTCTTCAATAGGTTCGTCCTTCGAATCTAAACCGAGTCGAAAAGCTAATTGTGCGTCTGCAGCTAAGATATTTTTTGTTTTCTCGTGTGGATTTGAAAATATCTTTTTGAGACGAATTATGCTGTGAGCCCGTTCAATCAAGATATTTGAATCTGAATTTTTAGTAATCGATTTCAGCCATCTTAATGCTTTGGCTTTAATTTTTCCTATTGTTACGTAATCTGTCTTGATACCGGGAAAATATTCATCCAGCATATTTATGATCTGATTCGAATGATAACCAAATGAGAGTTTTTCTGCGAAAAAAATAATTGCTTCATCTAAATCAGCGACGTCTCCCCAACCCCAGTCACGTTTTTTCTTTTCGTCTGACATAAAATTCCAATAAATATAAATTTATGATTTTTTGTTTTTTGTCTTTCGCCGCAGAAAAATAAAAAGGCAGGAACTTTCTCCGCATCTAAGAAAATCACTATATACAATTCGCTACTATTGTCAAGCGAATCGGCGGACGATGTGGCGGACGATGCGGTGATGCGGCTTTTCTGTGCCACCAGCCGCGATAATTTATTTTTATTTAAGTGAATTAGCCAAAGTTTTTTAGGAAAGCCAGAAGATTCTCGGACAAGGTTGTGATTCGGGAAATGGTGTAAGTCTATAGACTGACGGCATTTAGGCGGATGTGCGATAATTTATAGTGGCTGAAATTTATTTTGAAAATTGGCGGATTTCGCTTGACAAAAAATTTCAGTGGTATATAATATAAAATGGTATTTTTATCGGGATTTTGAAATTGGCGATTTAAACACTTATTGTATGACCAATCTATTTCTTGCCAAATAGCGATTTTCCTCTTAACATAGTTCCCGTTATAACTGAAGCAAGTTACTGCTATTGTTACCGGTTCGTGGGATGGCGTATAGCATTTAGCGGATAGTTTCTTCGCTTCGCTCAGAATGACAAAGGATATGTCTATGAAACTAAGCTGGGCCAGTCGTATTACGATTCTCAGGATATTGTTGATAATTCCATTTGTCAGCTTTATGTTGAAGATAAATGACCCCGCGCTTAGCCCTGGCGTACAGAATGCAATGCGGTATGTTTCGATTGCCATTTTTTTGGCTATGGCGGTTAGTGACGTTATTGACGGCTATTTGGCCCGCAGAAAAAAACAGATTACCAAACTCGGTGCATTTCTTGACCCACTCGCGGACAAGATGCTTATGACCTGTGCGTGCCTGCTGCTGGCCTCGCAGCGGGGACATGTCAAAGATTTCCTGCTGCCGCCAACGGTTGTGGTTTTGATTATCGGGAAAGACCTTTTTTTGCTCATGGGTTTTGCTATTGTTTATCTTATTACTTCGCAGATTCGCATCGCTCCTGTGTTCATCGGCAAACTTGCCACTACCCTGCAGTTGTCGATGGTGGCGGGAATTCTGATTGCCCCTGAGGTCTCTGTTATTTTGCCAGGCTGGATTTGGTTCTTGCGGGTCATCTGGTGGTCGGCTGCCGGTACCGCTATTTTCACAACGCTTATTTACATTCGCAATGGAAGTCGATATATTGAAGAGTACGAACAAAGCCTGGCGAACAATAGTCCTTAGCCAATAGTATTTATAATTGGCAACTCACAACTCGAAA
>SDBT01011562.1_pt1 | contig 14199 bp, 14 predicted proteins | sample 2277101 | NCBI WGS metagenome assembly SDBT01 (sample SAMN10404973, study PRJNA504765) | marine sediment metagenome | isolation source: marine sediment core GS10_PC15, 103 cmbsf | place: Arctic Ocean: Southern Knipovich Ridge | collected 2010 | reverse complement strand
TAACGATTAAAGGGATGGCACTTTTCATTATAGATATTTTATTTTCTCCTGTCGCCAAAAACTCATGACAAAACACCTTTGCATCCAACATCTGACGCCCTTCTTCTTCTATCCGCATTAGCAGATAGTCGGTATAACGCTCTATGGCGTCCATATCACGGCCCTAGCTTGGTAATGGTTCTACTGTCTGTTTTGTCAAAGCCCTTTTCATGGCAATGATATTTCCTAATCGTTGTCCACTCCGATGGCTTTGCGTAATTAATGTCATTTTGCTGCAAAATGGCTGTTCCAGCGATTACACCCTTTATAGGAAATGTCAAAGTTACAAGATTCCTCTGATCCTTTCGATCTCTAAACATCCAAAGTTGGCTTCCGTCTTCGCCTACGATATGGGTGGCTAAAAATGTAGCATTGTCAAAGATAACTGCGGCTGAATTAATAGTTGCAGAAATTTCCCTATCATAGATGGCCAGCCCAAGAATGTGGGTCTTACCATCGGGTAAAGACTCGTCATTTTTACATTCCCACTCGTGGACAATTTGAGCATGAACACTTAGCGAAAGTGTTAGAATGGCCAAACCTATTCCGGCTATTTTCATAATTAGAATACCATCCCTATACTGATTGATGCGGTTGACATCGTTGCTTCAAAGTCGCCATCACCAGCAAGAGACGATTGAAACCTGGCATCAAATTCAAGATAGGAATAATCGAACGAGATTATACGTCCATCACGGATATATTGAATACCTACCCCATAATATGGATCAAGGCCACTGGCATCATCAAGCCATGCCTTCTCTAGTTTAGGGGCTGCTATAGTCATGTCGGTTTCCCAAGCTGCCCCACCAATTCTACCCGTCAGAGAAATACCTTGACCTAATGGCAAAGAACCGAAAATACCAATATTAAAAGAGTGGGTGTCTCCAGTATCGTTCGTGACTTCTCCAACTCGTGAGTCAAAATGTGTATCTTTCCATTTACCGTAGTCCCTATAAGAAATTTCAAATCCGAAGTGATCTGTAACGCCAGACGAAAATCTAAAGCCTATTGCAATGTCGTCAGCGTCCTCCGAATAACCATCGGAGGCTGACACATTAGCTTCGTTAGTTCCAATTAATACTTCCAAGTGTTCAGCAGCCATGGCCGAAGTTGAGAGGATAAGTAGTGCTAATGAAATTAATACATTTTTCATTAAAAAGTCTTCCCTATGGCGATTGAAGTAGTGTCTAGTGTGGAGGAGTAGTCTCCATATAAGTTAGGAGTATCTAGTGTTCCATCATAATGCAATCGAGATGTTTCTAGTGAAATCATAAAACCCGATGGATGTATATACTGCAAGCCAACTCCAAAATATGGATCGACACCACTATTATGGTCTGAATCATCTAATCCAACAGAGGGAGCTGATATGTCCAGATCAGTGTCCCAAGCACTATATCCCATGCGATATGTAAAGGAGATATTATGGTTTGGAAAATGAAGTGCAGCTTTAATTCCAACATCATAAGAAGTGGTATGAATTTCATCGTGAACATCGTTAATACCAGCTGCGCTATCAACATAGGTATGGTCATATTCGCCATAGTCTCTATAAGCAGTTTCAATTGTAAAATGATCAGAAACTGCATACCCCGCTCTAATGCCATAAGAAGTATTAGACTCTTCTTCATGATGATCATCACCGGCTCTCAATTCTTGATCACTATGACCCACTAATAATTCAAGTGATGATCCATGCCAATCAAACCCCTCAGCCATTGCTAATGGCGAAAGACATAATGCGATAATTGTTATAATTTTCTTCATAAACATTTCTCTCTATGTGAATAAGTTAAACACTCAAGAGGCAGGCGGAGGCCAACCTCTCTCATGTCCGGCTGATTGACTTGTAACCTATCAACCTAAAACCATATTAGTTAACACTGGGAATGAAGTAAAGAATTTTTTATTATAGAAACATTGAGAGTGGATTATGGGGGAACAAAGTTGGAATAAAGATGGAATAAAAGTTGTCGATTTCGTTTTATTCCATTTTATTCCAACGCTGTAAGTGCTTGATTTGGAGCGGGAAACCAGATTCGAACTGGCGACCTGTACCTTGGCAATGTGGTTGTTTCTTCCACACCCTTTCCCCTAAATCTTCAGTAATTACGGGGGCTGTAGGAGATTTCTGTTTATTTCCCCCCATGAATTACGCGAGCAGTATACATCAGCCTTGGCGTAACGCAACATTATTCATAGATTATAGATTATTATATAAATGATAGACCGCGTTAACATAGAATGTTAAACTGATCCCACTGCGCGAAGATTCGATTCTCTATGGTCTGAGTGGACGTTGTAGTCACGAAGTAGGGCTAAGGCAGTGGTGTCTTAGTCGCTACTTCAACCATTTCCATCCATAGGAGAAAACCGCATGAAATTTTTACTCATGATCTTATTATGGGCGCTGGGCGCATCCGTAAACGCGGAGAACACAGGGCAATCCGACCTCGCACCACTCTTATTATTAAATGCAGACATGTCTACATGGCCACGAGATAATCCGCATGAAGACCCTCCTGGATTCCAAGTGATAAGCACTAAGTCCAGCGATTATCATTCTTGCGAGCTGTCCTTCTGGTGTGGAAATATCCAACTAACACCCACCCGTACTCTATCACTGTGGAGGAGCGCAAATCATTACCTCTATGGCGACCATGTTTACAAATGCACAGACCTCAACTACCAACCATCTTGTGATGAGCTTGACTGGTACGACGGTCAACGAGCTAACCAATGAGGAGAAAAACAATGAAATATTTAACCATGATCTTTTTGTTCGCCATGGCCGGATCAGTAAACGCGGAATATGAATTACTACCCGATCTGGCAAAACTCTTAGTTTATAACGAAGACATGTCTACTTGGCCACGCGCTGATGCACCTGAGAGATACCGAATAAGGGGAACTTGGGGCGAAAATCGGGCTTGCGATATGTCCAACTGGTGTGAAGTAGTGCCTCGACCATCTTCCGTAGGGGGTACTACGTGGGCGCAGTGGATGAGCGAACATCATCGGATGATTGGTAGGCATGTTTACGAATGCAACACACTAAACCACCAACCATCTTGTGATGAAGTTGACTGGTACTTTGAACAACGTGCAATCTAGGCAGCCCAATGAAATATTTAATAATTATCTTATTGTTCGTAATGACAGCAACGGTAAATGCGATGCATATAAGGGATGATGAACTGCGGAAGAATATAACTCACGAAGATATGCTGCCTCTCCTAGAATTGGCAGAAGATCCAATGAGTTGGCCACGACCTATGCACGATGGCAGAAAAGATTTTAGAGTCAGAGTAAATGACAATAGGGGAATCGAAAAAAAGTCGTGTGATTTGTCCAGCTATTGCGAAGTGGACTATGGTTATGGAGTGGTAACTAACGCTATATGGTGGAGCTATAACCATCGTCTCTTGGGCATACCTCAATACAAATGCTATACCCGCAATCAGCAAGAATCGTGCGATTTGATTACATTATATGAGGAAGAACTGGCGATCCGATTAGCGGAAGATGAACTCGCAGCAGAATTACAGGCAATGGATGAATAACGATGCCTGAAATGATACTGAAAGTACAACGTCCCCTAGCCGCCTCAAATGACATGATTCCGTTTTACCTTGTTTACAATCAAGACAGGAGTATAACGCTCCAAATTCCATTGAGTAATAAGGACGTAGCCGCACTATTTGAAAGGGGTGTTATAATAGTCTACATAGACGTCATAGTCACCAACATGCCTGACAAGGTTTGTCTTGAAATAATTGGGATAGCTAAAAACCAATCTCCTGATTGGTAGGCACTAGCTATGCGCCTGCCCCTCCCAAATGTAACCCAAAACATTACAAGAAACATTCATAGTGGTCTGACCAGCTTGCGCTCTCGTGTAGACCTGAGAGTTTTCATCAACCTTTATTAATAGATAGTTATTTTGTGCTGATAATCTAGCACTCGCAATGTTAACTGGGCCTTGTGTGTACCCCTGTATATTAGCGTTTGCATTAGTCACGGCCATATCACCATCGATGGTAGGCCATATTCTTGCAAACTGCATGAAAAGAGCATTGTTACCTAGCTGACTATAAAACTCCACAATAGCGGTACTACCAGGGGGAGCTTGGAATGTAAGTAATTCACCAGCTACATTACTGGGAATCCAGAATGGGTTACCTACACTGGGATTAGTAAGTGGAGCCAAGACAACCACTGGTTCAATCCACAGAACGCGGTTATTATCTTCAATTCTATATTCTGCAATCTCACCATTCGCGCCTTGATCATTAACATACTCCCAGCCAAATTGTCTCACAGAGTTGTAGCCTTCGGTGGTCACATTGGCATCCGCTAATAATGCTGAGCCATCTAAGTCAGTGGCAGCTGAGAAACCCCAATCAGAAGGAACTGCTGGACTTACGAATACAGCCCCTAAGACATGTTTGGTATACCACGTGTCCTTAGTCAAAGTAGCCGTATCAGCTAAGCCCCCATTAGCATTACCTTGAACCCATGTCAGCCCAATGTTTTTTTCAAAAGGTGTGTCTACCCGTAGCAATTGAACCGCACCAACACCACCAAAACCACCACATGATCCAAAACCAACTTGCGTTGAGCTAGTAGTGAGCCAGGATGTTGCGAACCCAATAAAGAAACCCGCGTCTATCAGTGCGATAGCAAATGCAGTTATTGAATCTTGAAGGTTTGTAAACTCATCAGCTGAGACTGGAGCATTGTTGATAAACAAGTCAATCCAATCAGTACCTATACCACTGTCGTCATAAGTATCAGACGCTGGATCTACTGAGCTATCACCAGCAAACCTCAACTGATAAAGAGATCTACCGGTATTGGTACTTTCACCAACCACTATATCGCCAGGTGTTAATAAAGCTCTGTTATCGACAGAAAGTGCTGGCCAATACCCCACTACAGAACCCAATGCGATTAAATCCGTATAGGTTTGTATTGTTCCTATTGCCTGCCAACTCACATCATCTTGTGGGTTAGCCACATCAGCTAATAGATATGAGACAGTTCCGTAGAAAGCAATGGTGATTGAAGCTGTTACCGAATCACCAGCTGTTACCCATGCATCACCAATACCGGTCTGTACACCATCAGGTTCGGTTGAAACTAATATGACCCGTTGCACTATGTCAATTAGATCAAAATTGGTTAGCTGATCAGCAGTGCCGTTCCAGCCAATAACCTTAGAAGCTTCGGGTGGTGGTAAATCAGTGGACACGCCAGGAAAGCCAATCGGTATTCTGACTACACGTAACTCCAGCTCACTCGCTACTTGTTGAACCTGCAAAGTTAAGTCGTCAAAGTTTCGCTCAACTGTCTCCGAGTCAAATGCAGAGAATGGCTGGTAATCAGTATCTTGAGTCAGCGGTAATATTCTAATGATGGTGACAGTGACACCACTCGCTGGAGCAGTTTCAAAGGTAACATCACCCCCAGCTGCATTCCCTAAACCTGAAACAGTAGGCGTGATGACTTGCTCCACTCCATCAAAGAAATAAAATAATGTGGTAGCATCGAACACAATAAAGTCATAGGGATAGATCGTTTGTACGCCATCCCCTACTGCACTAATTTCACTGGTTGTACTTTCGACTGTCATGGGTTTCTCCTAAAAGCCTATCTGTTCTGTTTTAAAGTTAGGTGGTCTATCGGGCGTAGCAGAGCTAGGTTTCCACCAATACTTTTGCTTAGTTTCTTTCTTCAATTTGCGCATAAGCTGTCTTTCTTTACGGCTATACTTGGGGTCAACAGCTTGTAAAACTGTCTGTTTAATCGCCCGATCTAGGGCTAATTTAACGGGCCACAAACTCACTAACGGAATTCTGTCATACACATTTTTAGTAAGCTCTGGTAGAAGTCGTGACTCTTCTAGCGATTGACCTTCCAATAACTCTTGAGCATTACCCAGCATTAGCTTAAACACTAGCTGATCAATGTCCGAAGCTACCGGCCCTAGAAGAGTTGTCTGTGCATTTGAGCCATATCTAGTTTGATCTCTAAATAAGAAATCACCATAAATAGCTGCCCCACCACCCATCATAAATCCAGCACCCCACAATTTAGGGTCATCCCAATCTAATGGATCTTTACCATTAGCGACTTGTTTTAGTTGATAGCCCACTACACCGACCATTGATAAACCAACCAATAACTGTGAGGTATACGCCAGGGCATCCATCTTATTAGCAGAAGACTTAGCCATGATGCTAGCTAAGTGGGTATGCATGAATGTGATGGGATGGCTTTTAAGAGAGCCAACACTTCTGAAAATTTCACCTTCCCATGTACCTGATGAAGTACCTAAAGAAATATTAGCTTTGGTTCTAGCATCTGGCTCAATGACTGCGGCCATTCTCTCATTCATAATTGCACCAATCAGGGCTGTCTGTGCTTCCGTATCTTCAATCTTGGAAGCATCAATATAAGACTGTCCCCTATTCTTAATCTTAGGTGCGTTTCTAATCAAATCCCATTTAGCAGCATCAATACCACCCTTTGATAAATGGTTTTTTATCTGTGGTTTTAAATCATCAAAAGCCACATCAGCATTACGACTGAAATTAGCCAATGACTCTAAGCTATAAGCTCTCTTAGCCGCATGAGTCCATGGGGTTACAGCACCCAATCTCATAGTCATATCAGTTAGCTTATTCATTACCTTAAAGCCAACTGCCTCTGTCTGTGCAGCATTACCATGTACACCATCCAGCGCATACTCAGCAGTAAGCAACATATCAGCAGCAAATTTTCTATCTGACTCCATCGCTGGATTAAGCTCTCTTACAAAACGTCCCATCATCTTCATAACAGGGAGTCTATTAGCTCTCGCTATGACGCCCATTGTCACTGTATCGCCAAGAGATGCGAAAATGGTTGATCCAAGTTTAGAAGTTACTTGGGCCATTCTCATGAACGCACCTATATTGGCTACAGTGCCGTGTTCATAGAGCCTGCCCATCTGATGTTCGTAAATCTTATTGGCATGGGTGGTTGTTGAGGAATCTCCGGTTTGCTTAGTAATAACATCACGCATTGTCTGCCATGTTTTATCAGGATCTGGCCCGTAAGTTTCCATCGCTGCTATTTTTCTGGACAGGTTGGTGAAATGAGCCATCATCGTGCTATATAAATCTTCATCACCAAATGCATCGTTGTACTCCATAGCTATATTGCCATCTTTAAAATGCAAGACACGATGCTCTTGATAGCTTTTAGAAAATGCCTTAGACACCCCTGGTGGTATCTTGCCAGGTTCTAATCTAATTACTCCTTCTGTGGTTATAGTGTCAAATACATAGTCCAGCGTTTCAGCTAACTCTTGATCATCCAGCCTTAAACCAGTCTGCTCATTAATCATCAAGTCTCTGTTTAATCTAGGTGTAACAAATTCTATCCATGGTTGCCTTCCAGCCTTTATGAGTTTTGAAGAAATGTGGGTTTGTGGTGTGTAGTTTTTCATGCGCCTAATAGCACCACCGGCTTTGTTAAAACGTTCAACACCATATTCAAATACTTCACCAAAACTCTTGGCATACCATGCCGCCTGATCATCACCGGTAGATCCAGGTGTATGCGCTTCTTTAAATACGTTTCTAAGTCCTTGTTTATCTTGAGCAAAACCGCCATGAGTAATCCTAAACTCATCCATCAAGTCAGACATTTTTGAATGGAACGTACCCAATATTGCCAGCTCTCTATTACTCATTGATAGGTAATCAGCTTGACCCCACTTGTCTCTTACGACTGTGGCTATCAAAGCATCCTTTAAGTTCTGTTTTTCAGAGCGACTAGCAAACTTGTAGTTGAGAATTTCATCCAAATTTCTGGCAGTAGCATTCGCCTGTAGAATCACATTGCGCTCTAGTACCTGGCTATCTTCTAATTGCCGATTAGCAAACTCATGAAATCTAGGATCTTCTGGTAACACTGGCAACTCATTGATCTGTTGCTCAGTCCAGTTTCCCTTTAATAAACAGTCTCTTATAGAAGGCATCTAATAGCCCCCTGCCATAAGGTCGTTGCAGTTTTTTGCTCATCTAACTCAGCTTTATACACTTCCATAATTTCCTTGTATTCTTCAACCTCAGTGTTAGCTTTAAATGCAGCTTCTAACTCGCTGTCATCAACATCTAAAAATGGCTCTGTCTCTTCTGCATGGGCTTTCTCAATGGCTGTCTTGGCTCTAACAGCATCATCAATATCTTGAACATATTGAGCGGGGTCAACACTCTTATCAGGGGCTTGATCCAATTCAATGATCTGATCTTCTAAGGCATCAATAGCACCATCGGCCTCATCAAGATCTTTCATTTGACCATTAGCTTTAGCAGCTTTTAATTTTTTAACACCCGATCTAAAGACTTGACCTAAACCATCAAAGGTAACACCAACTCCTCCAGCTGCTGCAATAGCAATCATTGCATCCTTACCACTATAGGGTGAATCAATATCTTGTTTGTAGTTGTACACAATTGGCTGTATGGCTGTCTCTAAAGCCATATTAGTACCAGCGGCTATACCGAGCTTCCCGACGATACCCGCAGCCTGATAAGCCCTTACCGGAGTGGCCACAACACCAAGTACATTGATAGGATCTGTGGCTGCACCCGCTACAATACCTGTGACCATTCCTAATGTACCCATACCAGTCGATCTCTCATTAACACTGGCAACGTACTTTCTTCTAAATGCCAAATCAGATCTAATATTTTTCTGTAACTCTTCTGTAAATTGAAGTGTTTCTGAACCTTCTAAACCTTTGTCTTTTGCATATTGAACAGCAGCATCCCAATCTGTATTAACCTGATAAATACCTTCACGTTTCCTAAACATGCCCCACTCTTCTTCGGTAAAGATGTTGTCGGTATACATCTTTTTAAGCTGATTATTGCGATCACGTATGACACCTTCATTGAGCCATCTTGAAATGGACAAGTCTTCTGACATGAAACCCATCATGGATGCGCCGAAGTTTTCAGAAAAATCAGTCTCACGAATCTCTCTAACTTCATCAGTGCCGTTAGCTTCTAAACCTCCTATGAATTCCGCTCTTGGATTAGCCATTAAAAACCTACGCTCCCTCTAGTTTTCTTTCTGGATGGTGTGACAAGTCCAGGCTGTTCTATTTTGGCTTTAACCTTACCTAAGTTGTTAACGGCTTTGAGTCGATTAGCAATAGTGACATCAGCTTCTGCCAGTAACTCTTCATATCTTGCAGAGCCTGGGACAGCACTTCTTAGCTCTGCGTTAATACGGTCTTTATCAGATTCATATCCAGAGATTTCTATATTCAACATAGATTCTTTTTGTTCAGCTGGAGTTCTTTTTGGCATCGATATTGGCGGAGGGGCCTTAGTCGTGCCAGCTATCTCAATTTTCTCTGTTGGATCTAGTGGCGACCACCTGATAGTAAATAGCTGTTTGTTATGATTGAGTAAGTTTTCTCTAGCACCATCGGTATATTGAAACGAATACTCACCGCGTCCAATACCAATCATTCTAATTCTACCCTGCTCTACATCTTCGGCTAACTGCTCAGGGAAAGGATATTTGTTTTGACCACCACCTTCTTGAATCTTGGCTTTAGTCCAGTTGTTAATCCAACCTTCAAACTTCTCTTGAGTCCAGTCCCTTTCTGGTGGCACAAGTGTATAGCCATTGTTGCCAAAGAATGCTGTATCTCCCATGGTGACTTGATTACCAACAACCATGGCAATGGCGTCTTCTATGAGGCTACTGTCCATGTCACCATCACGTTCATTAGCCTCATTAGCTAAATACGCATAAGCAGATTTGATAGCCTCTTTTATTTTTGGAGTCTCATAATTAAAGTTATCTGTTATCACCTCATTTATCGCAGCATTATATTCTGGCCAGTTTTTAAATGAGATTATTTCATTGTTAATTAACTCTTGACCGGCCAATATTTGATTAGCAGTTACGCTATCACCAGCCTGCATTAATTCTGCTGACACTTCTAAATGACCTGGCAAGTCTGCTGCCTGATAAAACTTATAAGAATCTTGATCTAACGATTCATTAACAGCGATAAGATATGCAGCTTGACCTTTCGCTGTTAAAGTTTTCATTTTATTTCTGAATTGTTCAGCTTCATCGATACTAAGATAATCAGAATCTTGATCCGTTAAGCCTTCAATCTCTTTGTTTTGTGGTATACGCTCTTGAAGCGAAGAACCAAAATCAACGGGGTTGGTATCATTCAAAGGTGTGTTTTCTAAATCAAACTGTTTTATTGCCCATGATCTATTATCAAGTCTCTGTGCTTTTTCACCATCATCATAAGCTTTCTGCATAGATTTTTTAGCTGAATCTAATTCAGTCGGTGTTAAACCCTTATAACTATCCAGCTTTAAAAATTGATTGAGTTTAACCAACCGCTCTAAGCCAGATTCATTCATCATATCTATGCTGGTATTGTATGTGGCTTTAGCTGTAAATAGATGCTCCATATTTGCGCGGGTAACACCAGCTGCAAAACCCTGTTTGATAGCACTATCAATAATGCTGGGGTTATCTAATGGGACACCAGTTTCTGCCATCACAGTCGTTTTCTTAACAACATCAGTGGCTAATGATTTATCACGAGCATAAGCACCTTCTCGCTTTTTGAGAATTCTAGCTTTAGCAGCTTCTAGCCTATTCTGTTCTGTGATGTTTTCGCTGTCATCTAGCCTGCCTCCTTTATCACGATATTTCTTTTCGCGTAATTTCTCTAAAGCACCATCAATTCTATCGATGTCTTCGGTGCGGATTATCTCTTCATAGTCATGGGTTTCTTCTGCTTTACCAATGTTAGTTTTACCCTCACCCCTAACTTCTTTATTGACAATTTCATTAGCAACACTTTTAGCAACTGCGAATTGGTTTTTATCAACCGCCTCTTGAATACTAAGCTCTTGCTCAGCTTGGATGCGTTTTGACTGATCTCTTAAATCCTGAATTTTAGCTCTGGTATAGTTTTCATCTAATACGGCTTGTTTCTCTTGCATCCATAATTGACGCTGCCTTGGATTCTGTATATTGGCAGCTTGTTTCTTAAGAGTGTCCTGCATTTTCTTTTTATAAAGATCAGCATAAACCTGATCCCTTGGAATAGGCTGTGTGTTATCCCCGTCAAGCGTGTCAAATTTGGACGTATCAAAACCCTGGGCTTTTAAATCTTCACGGTCAAAATATTCAACTTCCGCATTATCTATTTCAAACTGCTCAACTTGAGCTTTAACTTTTAGGTTACTCTGGCTTTTATCATGCTCAGCTTTAATTTCTACACTTTGTTTAACCAAGCCTGCTAACTGCTGAGCAATTTGAGCTTTATACTGCGCTTCTCTCAGAGGTTGATTAACATCTTCCCTAGCAAAAGACTGAACAGCTCCAGACCCTATTGGTGGTAACTTTAATGGCATTTAGAAACCCCACCCAAATTGGCTATATGAAGAAGAAGCACCAGCTGCTCCAGCTAAGAGGGTTGAGACAGATTGGGCATTGGCTTGACTTTGTGCATCACGCCCTCTTTTAGATTCTGCACCCGCTATAGAAGCACCAGTCGTTTTAAGCCATTGCAGTTCACGTTCTTGTTCTGCGGCTAACTCATCAAGATATAGCTCACTCGTACCACCAGGACTAAACCCACTGGCTGCATAGCCCACCCTTGCTGTTCCCAGCTCACGTTCTTGCTGCATTTCTAAACGTCTAGCTTTTTCCGCAGTTTCTAAACGCGACAAACGCTCATTTCTTTTACCACCAGCAGCAGCATCTTTACCGGCTTCGTTTGCTGAATAAGCGCCATAAACAGCAGAAGCAACCATAAATCCCGTAGCCATGCTAACCTCGCGTAATTGTAAATATTGCTAAATCCGAACCATCGGGACTTGCTTTAGTCAAGTACCCTTCCATAGTCCACCCAACCACAGGCCCCCACTTCATGGCCTCTTTGTCGCTGCTATAAATCATCGTAATCATTTTGCGTAAATCGTTTTCTTCAAATGTAAATTTAATGGCACGTTTCATAGCTCTTACAAATGCTATGCCTTTGCCCTCAGCTAAAACTGAGATATGCGCCCACACACTAGCCACATTAGGCCACCAATATTTAAAACCTATAACGGCAATAGGTACACCGTCATGCAGAATGGTTAAGGTGTTTTCATCGATTTGTGGAACGATGTCGCTATTGGGTGAATGCTTGCCAACAAACCCCACTAAATCACTATCGATAAAATATCTAACTTCCATCATTAGCCAACTCTCTTTTGATTGAGTTCACCGAATATTCCAGAGACTGTCATATTTAAAGGGATGTCCATTGTTACTGTGACAGTACCGTATAAACTCCATCCCAAATCTCTAACCTCAGCATCTTGTGTAGCGTTTGGATTTCTCTCACCTAATGGTGTAGAGGGATCACGATCAGGAGGTCGAGTACCATTAATCAACGGCAATGCTGAATCAATTAATCGCACAAAAATTCTATTCCAGCGTTTATTCATTTCCATAGCTGAGCCACCACTAGCCCCTTTATCGACCGGCATCGTTTCCAGAATAGAATCATATTGAAAGCCAACACCAAAAACTAAACCATCATTATCTACAGTAACTACACCGTTAAATCCTATCTGGGCTGGTTGAACCACTACATCATTTTCAACAGCGCCATCGTTGATAACCTGTACAGTAGTGCCAATAAACCTTCCATCAACTTCAAACTGATTACTTGGGGCTTGAAGTTCTACAACCTGTACAGCATCCATAAAATAATTTTCTTGCATCTTTTCAATATTCAATACGCCTGGATCTCGACTTACTAAAACCCATGTGTCGGAAGTGCCATTTAATTCAATCGTGGCAACATCCAAAAATTTATTACCTTTTGTATTATGTTCTGCCCACCCTGTAACTCCATTCTCTGGATCGTAAGTACAGCTAAACATTAAGCCGGTATCAGTAGTCATCCAAATAAATGACTCAGGATTTTTCTGAAATGAAAGGTAGTTGATACGACCCAAATCTTTAAAGTGTTCTGCCTGAAAAGTAATGTCACGGGTTAGATATGACTGTTCATTCCATGAGTAATCGATTGAATAAAGTTTGTGACCATCACCAGAAACATATAAAACCTTGTTGCCCAATGTTAAGCCTTGTCTTAAATCGCTACCATTGGATGATTGGCGTTGTATCTCGATAGGGTTTGAGGGTTCAATAACACCATCGAATGAGGACAGAATAAATTCATCAAACTCAGTACCAATAAGAATGTTACGACTAGATTCCATCCAGCGGATTGCACCATTTCTAGCAATGGATTCTGTAAAGCCATCTTCTGCTGTAACGCCTGTAGTCAAATCATAAAAATCATTAGACTTACTAGCCCAAAATTGAGTTGGCTGACCTGGAGTACCAGCCCAATATGTACGACCTTGAAACCAAGTCATGCAGCAAGGGTTATTACCACCGAACCATTCAGGGGGTTCTGTTCCATTAAAGTCAACTACCTCAAAAACCCACGCATCTTCATCCAAAAATGAAAGTGTTGGATCTAATCTAATCTGTCTGGGGAATAATGACTGTAGCGTAAAAATGAGCCTAAAGCCCTCGTCTGAATCAGTTAAATCTCCCCCGTTTGGACTAAACTTAGCCTGCATATCAGCTAAGTCTGGAGCATCAACAAATACCGAAACAAATCTTTTGATTTGTAAACCAGTTATGGCATCAACAACAATTAAATCATTATCAGATACCACTATTAAAAATGATTGTGTCTGACTTAATGGAAACGGAAACATCCTACCAAACTCATTATCATTAGCCTCAATGGGTAATATGAATTCCAAGCCTGGTCTGCTTCTAGCTGGGCCATGCATAAGCACGTTCATATTCTGTAATGTAATACAGCCCGATTGATAGCCAGGAGTATCTGATCGAGATAGAAACCTTGGCGATAATTCTCCCGCTAAAAAGGTTGTTTGTATGGGGGTTATTTTCATTAGACGAATGGGCCTGCAAAGTTTTGAGTGCCTGTTACACGCGCCCCAGTTAAATTGTTAGATCTAATGATTTTGTTACGACCTTGCAATCCATCAATAACAGCAGCCTCTGATAGCTTAA
>SDBT01011561.1_pt1 | contig 14199 bp, 13 predicted proteins | sample 2277101 | NCBI WGS metagenome assembly SDBT01 (sample SAMN10404973, study PRJNA504765) | marine sediment metagenome | isolation source: marine sediment core GS10_PC15, 103 cmbsf | place: Arctic Ocean: Southern Knipovich Ridge | collected 2010 | reverse complement strand
AGGCTGAGAGAGGCGATCGATAACTACAGGGAGATCCGGGCGCTTCTTACCCTGTGGGAGCGGGAAAGTGCCTCAATCATCCTCAGGAGTGGAAAACGTAAGTGATTATTGGGCATAGAGATAAATTAGAGAATAATGCCCTCGAGATGTGCGGAATGTCATTGCGCCAGGCAAAGCTTGGGAAAGGGGGAAGTCATGTGAGGCCATGAGCTGAAACCTTTCGATGGGACCCAGCAGGCGAAAGTCCTGCCCGGCAAGGCTGGCAACCAGCCGGAACCGAGTGTTGCGTGGTCCGGGGGTGACCCCGGCTGCGAAGCGTACACAGGGAGCGTGTAGGCCGCGTGAAACAATCCCGATATCGCAAAGCGTAGGAGCCGACGCCGTTGACATGGCGGAAGGCAACACCGAAGCGCCGTTATGCCAGGCGCGCAGGTCCTACCGGGGTCCATGAGCGGGGCATGTACGCAAGGGTCCTCCAGGAACCTGGGAGATCTCGCATCCTCCACTGTAAAGACCGGGATGGGGCAACCCGGTGACCAAGTCCCGGCCCGTAAGCGGCGTGCTCCTGGCTGCGGGAGAGACGAAACCAGAGCGCAACAGTGGTACTCCGGAGTGAAGGCAACGAAACGAAGGAGGAAGGGGTGTGAGAAGTCGGAGCTCTTCAATAGTACCCGTGAAGCGGGGGAACGCGTACCCAAGCGGACCCCGTAGAGGGAAGAGAAGAGTCGGGCAACGGAACTGCCGGAGGGAAAGATGTCCGGGACATTGAGCCCGAGCAGCGTCTCAACGAAACTGCGGCAGGTAGCAAAGCAGTCGCGGAAGTCGCCGCAGATGGTGTGGACGACGTTGGCTCATCACATTGACGTGGAGTGGTTACGGGAAGCGTACCGGCGCACCCGCAAGGACGGTGCGGTGGGCGTGGATGGCCAGACAGCGGCGGCGTACGCAGAAAACCTGGAGGAGAATCTCCGGGACCTGCTCGACCGCTTCAAGTCCGGTACCTACCAGGCCCCACCGGTGCGGCGAGTGTTCATCCCGAAAGGAGACGGAAAGAGAACCCGCCCGATCGGGATACCGACCTTTGAGGACAAAGTGCTTCAGAGGGCGGTGGTCATGATGCTGGAAGCGGTGTACGAACAGGACTTTCTGGACTGCTCGTACGGCTTCCGGCCAGGCCGCTCGGCGCATGGTGCACTGGAGGCGCTATGGAAGGGGTTGATGAACATCGGAGGGGGCTGGGTGATAGACCTCGACATCCAGAGCTTCTTCGACAAAGTCGACAAACGCCATCTGAGAGGTTTCCTCGACCAGAGGGTTCGCGACGGGGTGTTGCGTCGCACGATAGATAAGTGGCTGAAGGCGGGGGTCCTGGAGGAGGGGGCTGTAAATTACCCCGAAACCGGGACTCCTCAAGGTGGGGTTGTTTCGCCCATCATGTCGAACATCTATCTGCATGAGACACTGGACAAGTGGTTTGCGGAGCAGGTGAAACCCCGACTGCGAGGTCGGGCTTTCATGATTCGCTTTGCCGACGATGCCGTCCTGTGCTTCGAGCGGGAACATGATGCGCAGCGGGTGATGAAGGTACTGCCAAAGCGGCTTTCCCGCTTTGGTCTGACTCTGAACCCGGAGAAGACCCACATGCTCGACTTTCGTCGTCCGCAGAGTGGGATACCCCAGCAGGACTCCGGCAGCCCATATCGGCAACGGAGCTTTGATATGCTGGGTTTCACCCACTACTGGGGGCGGTCGCAAAGGGGAGCTTGGGTGGTGAAGCGCAAGACCTCACGGAGTCGCTTCAGGCGGGCGTTGAAACGGATAGCGCAGTGGTGTCGACAAAATCGCCACGCACCGGTTGCGGTACAGCATGCCGCGCTGGTGACGAAGTTACGCGGACACTACGCGTACTACGGAATCACCGGCAACGGTCATGCTCTCAACCGCTTCCGAAACGAGGTGGGGCGGACCTGGCAGAAGTGGCTTGCCCGTAGGTCGAGCCGCAATCACATGCCATGGGATCGCTTTAATCGGCTCCTGAAGCAATACCCGTTACCGCCCGCTAAGGTCGTGCACAGCATATACCGTCGTGTAGCGAGCCCGTAGCCCGAGGAGCCGGATGCCCGAATTGGGCACGTCCGGATCTGTGGGAGCCCCGGGTGCGAGAGCGCCCGGGGCCACCCGGCGCTGGGACGCAAAGCTCAACAACAATCGCCAGGTGTCTCTATAGGCGGCAACTGTGTGAGGACTGGCCTCGCGCTGGCGCAGGAGACGGTCGGTGAAGAATGCCTGTAGGGTCGGGGCAAGCATGCTCATGAGTTACCTCCGAGGTGTTGTTCAAGTCGGCTTCCGGCTAAGGCGAGTAGCTCTGGAGCGGCCGAGAGGTACCAGTATGTCTTACCGGGGTCTACGTGACCGAGGTAGGTCGACAGCAGCGGGAGCCGGGCGGCCGGGTCGCCGCCACCATCCCGGTAGCTGTCGAGGACGGTGTTTACAGCGAAGCTGTGACGAAGGTCATGAAGTCTGGGCCGGCAGGAAGCTGAGCGGGGCTTGAGGCCGGCTTGGCATACCAGCTTGCTGAAAGTCCACTGGACGGTGCGGTAGCATAACCTGTTGCCCGCGTTGGAGACGAACAGCGCAGGTGTGCTAACTGCCGAAGAGGGCCGGTCGCATTGGTGAAGGTAGTGGCGCAGGGCGTTCACGGTGCTCTGATGTAACGGCAACTCGCGGGACTTGCCGAACTTGGCCTTGCGAACGATGAGCAAACCGTTGAGGGAGTCGAAGTCGCCATAGTCGAGCCCGATTGCTTCTCCGACCCGCATGCCGGTAACCACCAGCAGGCCGATCAGGGTCCGGTGAGTCGCAGCCCGATGCGGAGTGCGTAATGTCGCAGCTGCCGCCATCAAGGCGGCAACGTCCTCCTCCGAGTACAGGTAAGGCGTTGCCCGGCAAGGTTGCCACGGCAGCATGTCTGTGGGCGGTATCTCGGTAGCGGGGTCTATCGTGCGCAGATGAGTGGCGAAGCCCCGAACGACGGAGAGTCGATAAGACCACCAGCTTCGGTGAGCACCCGTGGGCAATGTAGCCCAAGCGAGCGCCGTCTCGGTGCTCAGGTGCTCCTCTCCTAGATTTTCCATGTAAGTGAGAAACTGAATGAGGAGCTTCTCATCTCGCTCAAGCTTGAAACCGAGAGCGCGGCGCACAGCCAGATAATCAACGAGAACTTGGCGCAGTGGGCTCATGCGACACCTCCTGGCCAAGGACGAGTGATCGTCCGCAAAGATTCTCGGTCTACCTTGGCGTAAATCGCCGTCGTCAGGGCACGGCGGTGACGCAGGAGTTGGCCGATCTCGGTCAGCGACGCGCCGTTGCGCAGCATCTGGGTCGCCACGGTGTGGCGCAGGCGGTGGGCATGGATCTGTCCGAGGCCGGCACGTCGAGCGGCGGCGGCCACAACCTGCGTCACACCACCGCTGCTGAGGGCGCAATGAGGTGCCCTGACTCGCACGAAGACAGTTCGACCTTCGGCGCTCGCGGGGCGGCCGCGGTGCAGATAGGTGGCTACCACTTCGCCTACGTCGGTGGGTAGTGGTAAGCGATCGACACGGTTTCCCTTGCCGTGCACTACGATCTCGCCAGCTCGCCAATCGATATCGTCGAGCTCAAGTGTGGCGACTTCACCTGCGCGCAATCCGAGACGGGCGAGCGTAGTCAGTATCGCTAAATCGCGACGCCCTTTTCTTGTACGGCAGTCACATGATCCCAGAAGCTTCCGTACTTGGGCAGGCTCCAATGCCTTGGGTAAACTGGTCAACCGCCGCTTGGCGACCGATGGCACCGCCGCAACCAGCGGCCGTTTGATCGCGCCCTCAAGATGGAGAAAGCCGAGCAGCGATCGCAGTGCTACAGTCAGCATCGTAGCGCCACGGCCCTGATGTGAGCAGTAGGCCACTACGAAAGTGGTGACGTCGGCCGTGCTCAAGTCTTCGAGATCCAGATCAAGTCCATCAGACGAGATTCTGCTGTTTAGAAATGGTCGTACCGCGTTAATGTAGACGCGGACCGTTGCGCTTTCCAGCCTCCGCTGAACCATGAGGTATTGCCGGTAGCGCTCAATAATCACTTCCACCGGTCCGGTGCACGAGGATACAGGTGGCGACACCACTCCCAGCTTGCGCAGGTATGTGAGTATTTGGTGCATTGCATTGTTCGTGAGGTGGTTGGTATATCCTGCGGCACGACGTGCATTCAGGAACTGTTCTACATTGATCGCGCAGAGCCTGTGCACATCAAGCCCTTCGCCTGAGAGCCAGCGGCTCAGGTGGGCCATCAGGTACATCTGCTTGCTAACGGAGTCTGGCATGTAGCCCTGCCGCAAGAGTTCGTCCGCGAAACCTGCTGCAAACACTTCAAGCGGACCGCGAACCCGTATTTTTGAGGGATCTATCATGAAGGTCTCCTCTCTGAAGGTGATGGAGAGAGGAGTCTAAGCTGTCCGTCAGATCGTTGCTATTATGCCAACCCCATTTCAGCGATCACCGCCTACGGAGTGGGCTTGAGACCGAGAATCGGCATAATCCAGAAGTCGGCATAGTGATCCCAGCAAGTGAAGGTCCGAACTCTGGAGTTGCCCTGGTAGCGAGTGACGCATTTACGAAATTCGTATCGGGGAATAAAGTCCATGAGTTGTGAGAAGATCATCCGTCCGTCGTACATGCGATCATCCTTTCTGCATATGAGCAGAAGGATGGAAACGGGGGGAACGAGTTCAAGTCGATAAATAAATATTTCTCTTCAATTGTTTGCTGTATAATCAGTTGGAGAGATGTAGTTGGAGCTTAACGGGACAGCCGTGATAATGAACAAAAATATTACTCAAATCGAAGTTGGATAGTGTGTTAGAATCGTTAGTCACTTCCAAAACGCGGCTCAAGCTGCTCCTGAAATTCTTTCTGAATCCGGAAACCCGGGCCTATTTGCGGGAGCTGACAATAGAATTCGGCGTATCCACCAACGCCATCCGCGTGGAGCTGAATCGCCTCACGGAAGCCAAACTACTACACTCCGGCAACTCCGGCAGCAACGGCCGCACCGTCCTCTACCGGGCCAATACCGAGCACACCATGTTCAAGGATATTCAGAATATCGTCCGCAAATACGTGGGCATCGACCGCCTGGTGGAGAACCTCGTGGCAGAACTGGGGGAAATCGAAGCTGTCTATATCATCGGCGACTACACCCGGGGCGTGGACTCGGGTCTCATCGATCTGGTCCTTGTGGGGCAGGTGAACCGGGACACCCTCCAGCGCTTGGTGGACAAGACAGGCCAGCTCATCCATCGCAAGATCCGCCCCCTCTTGCTGGACCGCGAAGAATTTAATAAGCTCCGGGAACGCTTGGACATTGACCATGCCCTGCCTATATGGGGCGCCCAGCTGGAGGCGGTATGAATAGGGTCCAAAACGGCAGCAGCAAACACTGGCATGCTATCTACGTGCGGTCACGCCACGAAAAGAAGACCAACGAATTATTGAAGAAAAAATGTATTGAAACCTCCCTGCCCTTGATCACTGTCACCCGCCAGTGGAGCGACCGCTGGAAACAAGTAGAGATACCCCTTTTCACAGGCTATATATTTGTTATCATTGATGAAAAACAAGGAAGAATCCCAATCCTTTCCACCCCAGGGGTGGTAAAATTTGTGAGTTTTAATGGCCTGCCTTCTGTTGTACCCGAGCGGCAAATGTACTGGCTGAGTCAAATGCTGGCAGAAGGTGGGAACCTACGTCGTGAAACCACGTTTCCCAATGGCTCGGCAGTAGAAGTGGTTTTCGGCCCCCTGTTAGGACTGCAGGGTGTTGTGAAGAAGGCCAGATCCGGGACCAGGCTGGTGGTATGGTTTGACGCCATCATGCAGGGCATCTCGGTGGAGTTGGACTCGGCCTGCCTGGACCCCGTGGGCCAGTAAAGAATTCCCAGTGCCGTAGTGCACTGACACCGGGCAGCCTGCGGGCTGCCTTGTTGCATAACACATAAGCCCGGTAAGTTCCAGAACTGGGACTGAAAGGGCGGAGCTGTATCTAAATGGATCGTACTAATCAAACACATATAAATCAAACCCTCGAACCATATCCATACGAAGAGGATACCATTCCCTTAATGGATCATCTGCTGGTCATTGCGAAGAACCTTAAATGGGTAATCCTGACACCAACCGTTACCTGTTTCATAACCATCATTTACGTGCTGTTCTTTGCCGATCCAGTTTATGTGTCGACTGCGAAGATTCTACCCGATATGGGGAGCGGCTCGTCCTCCCAGTTAAGCGGATTAGCAGCACAGTTCGGTATTTCTATACCAGGTGGAGAGGAGGCAAGCGTTACATCTTCGTTAATTTATCCTGAGATTATCAAGAGCCGCACATTGGCGAAAGCTTTACTTAATCGAAAATTCGATACTGAGAAATACGGACCTCAGAAACCGCTCTTGCAAATTCTCACCTACCGCATTAACAAGACAGAAGTGGGGCTTGATACACGTATTGCAATTGCTACGACCTCAGCACAAGAAATGATCGAGGTAACCGAGGATCGCCAATCAACAGTGTATACTTTAGAAGTAAGCGCTTTCGAGCCGCAGTTTGCCGCCGACTTGGCTACTGCCGTCATAGAGGAGCTTGTCTACTATCAGCGGGAGTATAAGACAGCTCGGGTGGGAGAGACGAGGCAGTTCATTGAAGGTCGCATTGAGGAAGTCCAGGGTGAATTGAGTCAGGCGGAAGAAGCGCTCAAGGAATTCCGCGAGCGAAACCGCGGGATTCAAAACTCTCCTGCTCTACTACTGGAACAGGAGCGACTCTCCCGGGAGGTGCAAGTACAAACGGAAGTCTTTATTACTCTAAAACAGCAGCATGAAATGATAAAAATTGAGGAAGTGCAGGAGTCTGCTTTAGTTCAAGTACTGGATCCACCTGAAGCTCCGATATACATAAGCAAACCCAGAAGGAAATTAGCTGTGATCTTGGCCGGATTCCTGGGAATTGGAATGGGTTTGGGCATCGCTTTTATGAAAGAGTATTTCGAAAAAGGCGATGACGAGGAAGAGGGGAAAAGGGCCCAATTGAAAAAATTAGCTATTGAGAATATTAAAGAATTGCTGCCTATTTTAAAAAAATCAAAATAGTAATAAAGCGTTAAATGAGCCTGTTTGACAAACCCCTCCGATGACTGACAGGGTGTGAGTATACCATTGAGTAGCAACTTTGAGGAGGCTTGTTACGGCAGTGAGTATATAGCGTCTTAACATACGCGAACTTTTACTGACCTGACCCCCTAGAACCGATCTGGATCGTAAGTTAGACTGCGATCCTCGGGCTCTTGCCCCCGGATCAGGGACAGTATATGGGACCCGAACAGCTGTCAAAATGAGAGTGCCTCTTTACCAAGAAGCGGGGAGCAGGGCCGATGATTAAGGGAGAATTAAAAATACGTATTGCCTTCTTTGATGTTGATGGTGTTTTAACTGACGGTACTAAAAGCTACTATCAGGATGGAAGTGTCTCAAAAATTTTTCATGACCAGGATAGTTATGGTCTTAAACAATTAGAAAAACTAGGAGTTGAGATTTTAATGATCTCAGAGGATAAAAGAGTAAATCGAGTATGGGCAGAACACCAAAAAATCGATTTTATTTTGAGTAATGACAAATCTAAAACAGTATGTGATATACTTCAAAAGAAGGGATATTTGCCTATCCAATCTGCGTTTGTGGGGGATGAGATTCGGGATATGGAAGCTATGAAGTTAGTTAAATATTCAATGGCTCCGCAAAACGCGGCTGAAGAGGTAAAAAACATAGCGTGGAGAACTCTTCAAAGATTTGGAGGCCAAGGAGCTGTTCGTGAAGCAGTAGAAATAATTATTAAGATTAATTTGGGAGATCCAATTGATGAGTAAAGGTACTAAGCGCGTTGTTTTGATAGTAATGGATGGAGTAGGTATAGGTTCCTTACCCGATGCGGGAGAATATGGTGAAATAAATGCCAATACTCTTGGACATGTCTGTCAAGTACTCGGAGGACTTAAACTGCCAAATTTTCAAAAATTAGGACTTGGGAATATTATAAATTTAGAAGGGATTCCTGCTATTGATTCTCCGAAGGCATTTTTTGGTAGTATTTCTCCACACACAAAAGAGAATGATAGTGCACCTCTACATTGGGAAATGATGGGAATTTATAACTCTCGCCGGATGACCCTTTTCCCTCACGGACTTCCTGAAAATGTGTTAAAACAATTTTATAATAAAACAGGCATGAAGTGCGTTGGTAATATAATGATTGAACGGGGAAATGATTTAGATCAACTTAGAACCATAAGTTATCTGAAGCAGAAGCCTGCTGTCTATTCCACAACCGATAGTGTAATTCAGATTATTGCCCACGATAAGCAAATAAGCACAGAACATTTATATTATCTGGCGAAGACATTAAGAGAAATATTGAACAATGGTTATTACGTTGGGCGTGTTATTGTAAAAATGTTTACTGGTAATCCTGGTGCATTTATAAGAATTCCAGAAAAACGTAAAGATTTTACTATCGTTCCTCCTACCAACGATTTCTTATTGCCTCGTCTTCAAGAGAAAAATATTAATGTGATTGGTATTGGGAAAATCTTTGATTTTTTTTCCGGTATAGGATTAACAAAAAGTTTTAAAACAAAAAACAATCTTCAGGGAATTGAACAAATAATAACTTTGCTTAACAAACAAAAAGAGGGATTTATTTTTACCAACTTATTAGATTTTGATACACTTGGAGGGCATTCTAACAATCCAGTTATATTTGCAAAATGCTTACGAGAGATGGATGCCAAATTGCCTGCTATCATAAATTTATTAAAACCCTCAGATTTGCTTATTATTACTGCAGATCATGGAAATGATCCAACTTTGGAAATCAAAACACATACGAGAGAATATACTCCATTATTATTTGTTTACCCCGACAAGGCGGGTAAGTCAGGCCCGCTGGGTGTCCGTCCGACTTTTGCGGATATTGGTGCGACAATTGCCCAATGGTTTGGTATAAAAATAGATTTTGGGAATTCGTTTTTGGAACAATAATTTTCTCACTTGCCACAAAATGAAAGTCATTTGATCATGAAAGTTATTATTTTAGCTGCAGATTCATATTCTTTCTATGGAAGTCAGCGAAAGCCTTTACCGAAATGTCTTCTTCCCATTAAAGGTATTACACTGCTTGAAAGACAACTTAGAACTCTTAACTACTGTGGTTATTCAATAAATGACATTTTAGTTGTTATTGGTTCACAAGGTGAATGGTTCGGAGCTGAAATCATTGAGAAAATTAAGCATATTCACCCTAATGTTATCATAAACCCTATTAATACAGAATCGGGAAGTTGCTATAGTCTTTCCCTTGCTTTGAAAGGAATAGGATTAAAGGATGATATACTCGTAATTGATAGTGATCTGATTTTTCAACAAAAAATGATTAGTCTTATCAAACCAGGGAAGAATTTGATATTGACTCGTCCTTTGTTGGGATTAAATGAAAGTGGTGGATTTGTAGCAGTTAAGAACAATCGGGTAATTGATACTAGTATTAAAGTCATGCCTAAAACTTTTGATTTTACCAACTGTTACCTGCATAGCGGCATCGTAGCGTTTGAAAAAAATAGTTTGCCCGTTCTATTCGATAAATTGCATGAAAACATGAAGAGCGATTTGCTTTGTGCTGTTGCTGCTGTTTGTTCAACTATTCAAATCATGAATATTAACTATTTGAATACTGACGATAGTGATGAAAGAAAGAGCGAGAATGGTTATGAATTAGTTGGAGGCTCTTACGCTACGCTGAAGAAGAAAATAATTGTCCGTAAGGAAGCTCGAGGGAAAGGCGTTAAAAAGCTGCGTAATGAAATTCTTTGGCTTAAAAATATTGATGAAGCACACAAGCCGTATTTCCCAACGATTTTGAACTTTCAAGATTCGCCCGACTTGGTATGGTTCGAAATGCCATATTATAACTTGCCCAATCTTCGTGAATTGATAATGGTGGGAGAAGTAGGTATCGATAAGACCCTTTTATATTTAGAAAACATATTAGATTTTATGTTCGATAATATTTACTCCAAGATTATTCAAAAGGCACCCAAAGATTGGATAAGAAAGAGGTGCTTAAATAGGATTAACCTTCGTTTATTAGATACGATGAGAATCTCTCCTATACTAGATAAGTTTATTAATGCTGAATACATTATATTAAATGGGCAAAAGCTACGTAATCTTTCTGGTATTGTGAGAGATATTGCTATGCGACCTAAGCTTATAGAAGCGCTTAATCCAGAATATCTGAGGATGGTACACGGTGATTTGCATTTTCAGAATATTCTGATTGATATTAACAATGATAAAGGAAAGTTTTTACTTATGGACCCCAGGGGCGAAATAAATGGCTCTGATATTTATTACGATATGGGCAAACTCTGGCATTCTTTCCACGGGTGCTACGACTTCTTACATACAGATCAGTTCCAATTGGAATGGAATGAAAAAGATAATAATATAAATGTTGACCTAATTCTGGAAAACACCGGTACTTTATTAGTATATGATGAGCTTAATTACAGAGTACCTGATTTGATACAGAAATATGAACTTATATGCAATGATAAATTATGGAAAATCAAAACACTATTTTCAGAGTTGACCCACTTTGGAAGTGTAATGCCATTTCATGTTGAGAATGATGGAAAAGACCAAAGAAGTGTTTCCATGTATGTTACTGCTGTTAAACTGGCAAATGAATTTGTTGAGTCTTTAGACAAGGAGCGATGGCCCAGGGACAATTCGTATGTGAACATTAATACATTGGAAGATTATAGAAATGTTTTACAAAATTATAAGACGGGCATAGAAGATACGTTTGATGATATTGGAGATAAAATATAGGACATAATTCAATGCAGGTTATTATTCTGGCGGCAGGAGTCGGTAATCGTATGGGTGATCTTAAAGTGCCCAAATGCCTGCTTGCAGTTAATAATAAAACTGTAATAGAAATTCTTTTAAAAACACTCCGAGATCTCAATCTGGATGACCTTTCGATAAGAATTGTTATAGGTAACCAGGGAAAGGTATGGTCCACTGTAAACCAGCAAAGGATTCAAAAATTATGTTCTGATGTTGTGATAAACCCTCATAATGTTGATTATGATAATGCTTATAGTTTGTGTCTTGGCTTGGAAAGTATTCACTCTGATGAACTCTTATTAATTGATGGTGACATTTTTTGTGAAAAAGAAATATTGAAAGAAATTATTGATTATCCACATAGAGATGTTTTATTGGCCCGCCCTGCAGCAAGCGCTGACGAAATGGGGGGTAATATTTACCTTTCTAAAGGATTTGTGAAGGTGATTGGAGAAAGATTGCCGATAGAATATTATCCTTGGAAAATTTATAGTGGAATAGCCCGTTTATCTAGGGAAACTTATCAGAAGCTCAGTACCATTTTATTGAAGGCACATAAAATTGTTGATGCTTTTAACATTATTTCCTGTGAAACTAAAATCAGAGTAATGCAACCATCTTTAAAAAATGATAATTTTTATTATGGGTGGATAAATATTAACACTCCTGATGACTATAAAACGCTTTTAGAAAAGGTAGAGGATATTTGATGAAAATATTGATTACAGGAAGTTCAGGTTTTCTGGGGAAAAAGGTTAGAACAGTTTTAGAAAAAGGCTATGAAGTAGTGCCAACGAACCCTTTTTATAGGAAGGGTGAAATAGAGCTTGATATTCTTAAGTTAGATATAATAGAGGAAGTTTTTAAAAATGTTCGTCCGGATGTGGTTGTTCATCTAGCTGGTATTTCTGACCCCGATTATTGTGAAAACAACATGAATTTAGCATATGCCATAAATGTTAAAGGGACACAGAACATTGTAAGAGCATGCAAAACGTGGGGAGCGAGACTTCTTTTTTCCTCAACAGATTATGTGTTTGATGGAAATAATTCTCCTTATAATGAGAAGAGTAGTCCTTGTCCGGTTAATATTTATGGGAGAACAAAAGCCGAAGCAGAAGCATGCATTATTAAGGAAATACCTTCCAATGCGGCAATTATGCGTTTTTCAATACTTTATGGTTATAATGATTCGAAAGACCGCGAAACGTTTGTAACCAAAACATTAAAAATTCTTGAAGCTGGCCAAATAATTTGCCTGGATGCAAAGCAGGTACGTTATCCTGTGTTGTTGGATGATGTTGCAATGGCATCAATAACTATAATAGATAAAAGCATGTCTGGTCTTTTTCATTTAACTACCAAGAATGGAATCACCAAATATGATTGGGCATTAAAAATTGCAAAAATATTTAAAAAACCTAATCATAATATTATAATAGATACACAGACAATGGGTATAGCGATTCGGCCATTAAATTGTCAACTTATTAATTCCAGAGAAAATGAATTGGGAATTACTTGCCATGAAGTCGAACAAGGCATGAAGTTTATGTATAAACAATTTATTGATGATTTTGAATCCCAAAAAGAATAAGAAATTGTAAAGTAATATTAGACCGAAGTTCCCCAGCTAAAAAGTGATGAAAGGGGTATTGAAAAGCTTCGGGGTCGTTTCGGTTTAGGGAAGGAAGTCGCTGCCACCTGCCGACATTAAGCGTCGCCTACGGGGTCGGGACAAGATCGGCATATGGGTTGTAAGTGCGGTATCCTAACTCTGGAGTTGTAACAATCACTGGGGGCAGGTCACGTGGTCAAGACGGTAGTAGTTCCATCTGGATGAATAAAAAAATATTATTTATGAAGGGTAGGAGGCACAAAAAATGGCAAAAATAGGAGTGAATAAAACCGACATAAGTAATTTCTTTGATAGCTGGTATGATGGTGGAACTTTCCCAATTAATAGAGGTGGAATCGAATCGAACAGGTTGAAAGATGTACTTGATTCAATCCCCTTGCCTGTTCGATACGTACTTGATCATGGTTGCGGGCAAGGCAGTTGGATTCATTTATTACAAGACAAATTTCCTGGTGCTAAAATTACCGGCATAGATGTATCAAAAAACGGAATTGATCTTGCATCAAAACTATTTCCTACACACACTTTTTTACTCTTTGATGGTGAAACCGCTCCGTTACCCGGCAATTATTTTGACTTAATATTTTCATGGCAGGTTTTAGATGCAGTTTGGAATTTAGACAAGTCCTTACTTGACATTTCACGCCTATTAAAAAAGGGTGGTTTATTATGTATATCTATGCCATGCGCCAATGAAAATTCTTTTATAGAAAAAATCACACGCTTGGTGAAAGAAGGTAAAGAGGAATCAATCGATGGTTATAAGAGATTTTTCTGTTCATACCCTGGTAGAGTTAGAAGCCTACGGAGCGAAGAGACAATTGAATTATTTTCTAGATACAGTTTAAAAATTTATAAAGAATTTTACTCAGGTCAATTTTGGGGTGCAATAGACTATGTAAGCAAAAGTAGTTATTCTTACCTGAAAGAATTATTTGATTATAAAAAAAGTGTGGATACTAATGCAAAGATAAAATTGTGTTTATTACGGATAGTATTTGTTCCACTATTCTGTGTCGTGAAGTTATCTAATGTTAGAAACATTGTCATACTAAATAAAATAAAGGAGAGCAGGAATTTGATTAATAAAATATCATTTTCGGCCTTATTTATTTTAAAACCGATATCATTAATATTTGGTAGTATACTGTCTTTATTTTCAATAATAGAATGGCGTTTATGCAATCAAAAAAAACATGGTAGTGCACAATTTTTGATTTTTAAAAAAGAGTAGCTGTTTTCGATGAAGTCCAGACTATTAGCAAAAAACAATCAACCCGTTAGTCATCCAGTTCGCCCTACTCAGCGCTCATTTCCTCTAAGTCTCTTACTTTCTGAACGGGAACCAATCAAACAGAACCACAAATCTAGTACATAGAAAGCGGCACCAGGCCCCTCTAACTGAACCACCCCTACGCTAACAGATCAGACTGAGAACTTTTCCGGTAATTGCCTTTCCGAGTACGGTAAATAGAGCCCGGCAGAGTCGCAGGAGAGCTTGTTGGTTAGCAGTGCTCTCAGCAGATTAGCCCGGTTCCACAGGCCAAGGAGAGAAAGGCATGGGG
>SDBT01011560.1_pt1 | contig 14199 bp, 22 predicted proteins | sample 2277101 | NCBI WGS metagenome assembly SDBT01 (sample SAMN10404973, study PRJNA504765) | marine sediment metagenome | isolation source: marine sediment core GS10_PC15, 103 cmbsf | place: Arctic Ocean: Southern Knipovich Ridge | collected 2010 | reverse complement strand
TAAACCTTTTGGGAAAAAAATAGCCATAAAAATTAATATTACTATAAAGATTAAGAATGCGCTAAGAATATATCTTACAAATCTGTCTTCATCTTTCCACTTTTCCTTTACTTTTTTCCAAAGTTTCATTTTTTTAACTTTATCTCTCCTTCAGATTCTCTTTAATTTTACTTCTATATTCATAGATATCTTTCAATTTCTTTTTTAGATAATTTTGCCATTCACTTTTTTCTTTAAAATAATGTAAAAATATTACGGGAATTCTGTTATTTGAATAAACTTCTTTTCTATAGTTGTAATCAAAATCCTCTGATCCACAAACTTCTATATATATTCCTAATTCTGGTAGATAAAAGTCAGGAGTCCATACTCTTGGTCTTCCTTTTTCGTCATAAACAAAAATAGGGTGTTCATATCTCCACCAAATGTTTATTTCTTGTAAAAAATCAGCTACTTCTTTTTCTGATTTTGACATTTCATTATAAATTGATTGGTCTTCATCCATTTTTCCTCAACTTTATCTCCCCTTTCTTAGCTTCTGCTTTTAATTCATCACCTTCTTTAAAACCTGATTCTTTGACTATTTCTTCTGGAATAACCACTACATATTTAGAATATCCTCTTTTGTAATCTGTTTTTTGCTTTTGTAATTTCATTTTACTTTAGTATTCCAATATTCATTTAAATAAGTTATTTTATCTCCTTTCATTTTAAGAATCATTATTCCGACCATGTGGTGTTTTTTTCCTTTATAGACGTTTTTACATTCCCATTCAGCAAAACCAGTTTTTCCATCTTTTGATACATAACATTTTCCTAATTTGAACTTTATTTGTTTAGTATCTTTACCTACTGATTTATTCCAAAAATTCTTTATTTGTTTATGGCTTTTATATGGTTTTGACAAGGGACTTTCTTGATAAATCCCATTTTTAGTAAAGCAGTCTAAGAGCATATTAGGGTCTTTTTTCTTCCAAGCTTTCTTATACTTGCTCATAACCCTTTTTATTGTGCTTATTTCCATAAATTTCTAATGAAAGGAATATATTTAAATTATTGGGTACCAAAAGACTTATATATATCGGGTACCTGATTATACTATGGCATTATGTTATTATAAAGAAGCGTTTATTTCAGGAATAGTTATCGCTTTATTCATCTTTGCAATTCTTACCTTATTTGGAGATGTTATTCGGGAGTGGATTGGGAAGGTTCGGAAGAAGTTAAGGAATTTGTTTGGTTAGGTTTTCAATAATGTTTCTTTTTTTCTCTTGAAAGATTGATTTTTGTATTAGAAGAATCTAAATCTGTTTTTGTTTTAAGATTAAATTTCCCAATCCTGGTTTTAGTATATGCTGTTTTTCTTTCTGGACTTATAGTAAGACTTTGAGAATATCCTTTGTTCTTGTGTTTTACCCCTGCATAAGGTATAAAAGACCTTCTGTTAATCCCTCCAAAAACTTTCACATTTTTTGATACTTTCTTGCTAAATCTCATTTTTCTAATATCTCATATTCACTTCCAAGCACATGAAGTAAAGCTCCACTTAAAGTTGGAAAACTTATTTGAGATTCTGAACCAAACCCATGTTGATGAAGAGGTTTATTTGAATGACTATCTAGTCTATAAGAACAAGGAACACATATTGCTCCAGAAAGTAATGGTTGAAATCTGAATTTTAAATCATCTATAGGAGTGCCTAATGTAATGGGATTTCCATCTAAAGAAGTTATATTTAATTCTGCCCAATTAGCTCCAGATATTAAAGAGAGTGGAGCTTTAACTCTAATTTTGCTTTTATTCTCTTTCAATTCTCTTTTTAATCTATTCACAAAAATCATTTTATTCCTCCTTTTTGTATATTTTCAATTAAATTCTGTATGGGCGCATCTTGGACAAGGAGGCATTGTGTCCGTATGATCATCAAGCGTAACTGATTGACCACACTTTCTACAAGTGTATGTTCCTTTTCCAGGTTTTTCTCCAGTTGTTACCATTTTTAACCTCCTTTACAAATTTAATTGCCATTTTATTGTTTTAACAAATACTTTCAACTATATAAATTTAACGGAATTTCCATTTTATTCCGGAATATCCATAATTCCAAAGGTTTATAAATAGCTTTTTATTATATTTAGTATGAAAAAAGAGGGGAAGAGGGTTATTATATCTACTATCTATGAAGGATATGCTATTAGACATGCAATACCTAAACTTTCTCCAGATAAACTTATTCTGTTAATTGATGAGCCTACTGATGAAAGAAAAAAACAAAAAATGTATGGTGTTATAAAGTCGTTGAGAAACTTTTTTAAAGATGTTATTGATATTGAAACTGTTAAAATTTCTTCATATAATTTGCCTAAAATAATGGGCGAGGTCATAAAAATAATAGATAAAGAAGTTAAAGAAAATAATAAAGTGATAGCACATATAACTGAAGGAAGGAAGATTACTTCTCTTGCACTATTATTTGCAACTTACACTAGAAAGGAAAAAATTGAAGGAGCATATTATATAACTGAAGAAGAGCATAAATTAATCAATTTACCCCTACTTGATTTTCAATTTAATGGGACAAAAAAAGATTTATTAAATGAAATTTCTAAGAATAACGTTGAACCAGATAAATTAATGAAAAAACTCAAAATAGGAAAAAGTGCATTATACCAAAATATCTTTGAATTAAAAAAAGAAGGATATTTAGAAAATCATAAAGAATTAAAAATTACAGAAATAGGGAAAATAATGACTTTATAAAATTCTTAGGGGTTAAATAAATATGAAAGAAATAAAGGTGGTTGAGTTATTTGCCGGAGTAGGAGGTTTTCGTATTGGTTTAGAAAGAGCTTCAAAAAAATATAATTTAGTTTGGAGTAATCAATGGGAACCTGCAACAAAAAGTCAAGAAGCTTCAGATATTTATATTAAAAGATTTGGAAAAGAAAACCATTCAAATAAAGACATAGCTTCTGTTGATATTAAAAATATACCCCATCACAATCTTCTTGTGGGAGGGTTTCCTTGCCAAGATTATTCTGTTGCAAAAAGTTTAAGTCAATCTAAAGGAATTGTTGGTAAAAAAGGAGTTTTATGGTGGGAAATCCATAGAATTTTAAAAAATATGAAAAATAAACCAGAATTTATTTTACTGGAAAATGTAGATAGGCTATTGAAATCTCCTGCAAATCAAAGAGGAAGAGATTTTGCGATAATGTTGAACTCTTTATCAAATCTAGGATACATTGTAGAATGGAGAGTAATTAATGCTGCTGATTATGGGATGCCTCAAAGAAGGAGAAGAGTCTTTATTTTAGGATACAAAAAAAATTCAAAAATTTATAATAAAATAATTGCTTCCACTCCAAAAGAATGGATTCTTAACAGAGGTGTTTTAGAAAAAGCTTTCAAAGTTAACAAATTTAAAGAACAACCCACAACCAAATTTAAAATAGAAGGAGATTTATTCAAAATTTCAAATAAATTTAATAAACAAGAAAAATTTAGTCCTTTTAAAAATTGTGGAATAATCATTAATAAAGACGTAACTACTATTGAAGTTTTTCCAAATTATTCTGGACAAAGAACTTTTCTCAAAGACATTCTTATTCCTGAAAAAGAGGTTTCAGAAGAATTTTTTATTAATGGGAATTTGAAAGAATGGAAATATCTTAAAGGTGCCAAAAAGGAAACACGAACTAATGGAAAGAATGGATTTTCATATGATTACTCCGAGGGATCAATGATTTTTCCAGATTCATTAGATTCTCCTTCAAGAACAATAGTAACTGGAGAAGGAGGAACAAGCCCTTCAAGATTTAAACATGTAGTAGAAACAGAAAGCGGGAAACTTAGAAGATTGACACCTTTAGAATTGGAAAGACTTAATATGTTTCCAGATAATCATACAGAAGGATTTTCAAATACCAAAAGAGCATTTTTTATGGGTAATGCTTTAGTAGTGGGGGTTGTAAGAAGAATTGGTGAATCTTTAGTTAATGAAATATAATAAATTAATTCTCTTCCCAAAAAGTAGAATTACCTTTTTGTAATAATTTCTTGCCCAAATGTCTAGCAATTAAAAAATTCATATATTTATTTTTAAATCTAAAAGCTTTTATCTCTACCTTTTCATCACGATTATTAGGTTGAGTAGTACACCACCTCGTACATTTTAGGTTTTTTTTATGGCCACCATGCTTAGGGCATAAGGTTAAATTTTTATGTTGTGGTTGATGGATTTCATGGGCCTCTCCATCTTGAATCTTTTTAACTATCTTCAGATAATCTGGTTCTATTTCCTTGATAACTTCATCATTCATATTCCAAATAAAAACATATTTTATGATATAATTTGACCTATCAACTCCCCCATCATGAATGTAACAAACAATTAGAATTTTCTTGTTTTTTTTGTAAAGTTTAGATTCCTCTATTTTGTGATTATTAACTTCTTCCTTATAATTTATGATTCCTAAAGATAATGGTTCTTTTACGTTTAGATATTTGCTTCCTCTGACATGTTTTAGCGGACATGTTTTAATTTCAATCCCAAGATGTTCAATATCTGGCTTTGCTTCACTATTTATTTTTATTCCAAAAAAACCCTTTTCTATAACATATCCTACATTTCCTTTAGTTTTTACCCTGGAAGTTTTGTCACTCTCCTTTATTGCTTCTTCTACTTGAAATAAAGTTTTTCCTCTTAACCACCCTGCTTTTTCCATAAGTTCTTGTTCTGTTTTAATTTTGGAAATATTTTTGATAATAGCCATAATTTCCCAAAGAAATCTCTCCTTAAATTCTTTTCTAAAATTCCCAGAAACCCAATTTTCCCTTTGCATCAATTGGCTTAATCCTCTTTGCATTTTTTAATACAAAACCATATTTACCCCATAAAGAATTAGCTAAATGCTTATTTTTATCTTTTTTATGTTCCAAATCATTTTCATATTTTTTAACTTCAATCAATTCAGCTTCTCCAACAATTTTTCCAACAGGTAATTTTTCAAATCCAAATTCTTTCATAGCTTTTGAATCTGGAATTTTAGAAGCATGAATTAAAAAGTTTCCTCTAAATTTTGTATTCCATGTTCTAAGTTCAATAGTCTTTTTTCTAGAAACAATAAGTTCTGCAAATGGTTGTTTAAGAGAGAGGGCTTTCATTAAAGATAAATATTTTTTAAATTATAAAAGATTAACTATTCTGTTTCTTCATTAATTGGGTCTTCTAATTCTTCATTTTCTTCTTCAAATTCTTCTGGTTCTGGTTCCCAACCTTCTTGCCTTATACACTTATAAAATTGTTTAATTTGTGATTCACATATGTCTAAATTTTCTGGAGTTACAAGAGTATCTGGGCCATTTCCATGAATTAATTTATTTCTTATATCCCTTAGATTTTTAAAAGAAGTTTCAAAAGATTCTTTATCTGTAAATTCTCTACACATAATTGGTTCTATAATCGGCCAAATATTTCTTTTTTTCATGAGATCAAAAGTTTGACTTAAAGTCATCCCAACATAATTATTTTTAGGGTCCCAATCAATTCCTCTTGAAGTTAAATTGTTTATTTTTCTCCTTAGAAGAGTTTCATTTAGAGAAGCTTCCAAAATTTTATCTGGCAATATATCTGGTCTTTCTCCAGTACACCAATTTTCCCATCCCTCTATATTTTTAATTTTAGTGTTTAAAAAATCCCTCATATCTTTTTCAAAATCTATTAATGTAATTTTTAATTCATTTATTCCTGGATCCAAATCATTAAATTCTTCAAAACCCTGGGCTCCAAGTTCTTTCATGCCAAGCACGATTCTTTTTACTGTTTTATCCCTATTTTTATCCCCACTAGTATTTATTATTTCAGAATAGCTGCTTGGGCTTATTGAGTCCACATATTTTTTTAATATAAGTATGTATTTTTTATAATCTCCAAGGCCCGGTTTTCTTACTCCCTTTTTCTTTACATATGCAGAAATTATTCTTTCAAAAATACCTAATAAAATGTAAAGATGTCCTTTAGAGTCTCTACCAGAAGATAATTTCTCAAAGAAAACTGTTTCTTTAATAGAACCCTCTAAAACTGCAAAAAAATCGCATATTCCTTTCGCTAGGTGTTTAACAAATGTTTCTGATCTATTGTTAAAAAAAGGATTATTTCTATTTCCACTTAAAGTTGAACAAGTAGTATTTTCAAGTAAATCAAATTTTTTTAAACCATTGAAAAAACTTACAATATTATATGGTTTTTTTGTTCTTCCAATTATTGCTCCATGAGAAGGAATTTTTATTTTATGATAAAAAAAGTTGGGAGCACTTCTTCCTTGAGAAAAGTTTATTTTTTCTATTAAATTAATATGCTTTATTGTTCTAGAAATTTTTCCTTTTAATTCATTTGGATTTATTTCTCCATACATGTCTATAATGTATTCGGCAGGAACTTTAACCTGTTTTTGATTTACGTCAAGGAATATTTCTCTTTCTTGTCCAATATTTAAACCTTCCATAACACTAACTAAAATTCTATCATGTTCTTTTTCAGTACGATTTTGAGGTTTGAAAAATGAAAAGAATCTATGTTGACCATCTATAATCCATAATGATCTATATCTTTTCTCTATTGTCAAGGCTCCTATCTCAATATTTCCTGGTAAATCTTCAAAAGCAATATTTAAACTTTCCCATTTTAAAGGACTTTCGTTTCTTCCTTTGTGTGTACACATAATAATATTTCCTGGTATTGTTCTTCCATCTTCAAAGGGAGGAGTTTTATTATCATCAAGATATTGTATTATTTTATTGAGTCTATTACCATCAATCATTCTTTGATAATACTCTGTTTTTTTGAACTCTCTTCTAGCAACACAACACATATCTAAAATTTGTTCAGGAGAAGTTATAAAATTATATGTTGTTATCTTATTTGTAGTTATTTTTATAGCAGGAATCGTTAATTCACCAGGATTTCTTTTAAAAACTTTTAGTTCTCCAAGGAGTTGTGGAGTTGAGGCCCTCGCACCAAGACAATCTAATAATAAATTATAATAATCAAAAAATTGGTTGTCCCATTTATAAACATGATCTCCAGAGGTACCCACCAAATCTTCACAATTCCATTCAATATTTTTAGTTGCAAAAACAAATCTAAAATCTCTATATTCAGTATATTCGTTATTGGAATATCCTCTTTTTAATGCTTCTTTTGCTCTTCTAGCTTTTGTAATAAACTTATTTATTTCACTTCTAAGAGACCCGTTTCCTAATTCTTCACTTGTTTTACATTCTATTATAAATACAACATTTTCTTTACATGCTACCACATCTATTTGGTTCCTAGGATTTCCCGGACAAAAACTATCTCCCCCGTTTATTTTTTCAAAACCATAATTTTCAAGAAATTCTTTAGTTTTTTCTTCCCAAACTCTTCCTATTTGTCTACTATTTGTTTCAGGCATTTTTAAAGTTAAAGTTAAAGAGGCTATAAAAATTTACCTTTTAACATTTTCTATCCTCACACCAAACACACCCCTCCTTTGGACAAGGTGAATCTAGTAATTTAAGTGCGTTTTTCCATGCTTTTTCAGCCATATTAATATTAACTTTCATCTTTACTAATTCTGTGTCAAAAATCACTTCTCCTGTGGCCATAACTTCTTTAGGTATATAGAATAACAAAAAGAAATAATCTTCTGTTTGATAGCCATTTTTTCTTAATAAGAAATTGTAAATATTCTGCTGAAGCCTATAATGTTCAGCTGTATCTTCTTTTAAGGGATATCCTCTTGTTTTATAATCTAAAACAATTAATTTCTTTCCTTTTACAAGTATATTATCTACTGCACCATGTAATTCATTACCTTTTCTGTCTTTCCAAGAAACACCTTTAAAATTACTCTGCCAGATCTTTAGTTTTTCTTTATCAGTAAATAATTTCATATTTACACATGATGTATGTTCACATAATTCAGGAGGCATTTGTCCTTTTTCCATAAATTTATCAAAATGAACTTTTAGAATTTTATCCATTCCAGAAGGTAAGCTTGGAAATATTCCTGCTGGTCTTTTCCATACTTTATGTTGTGCTAACCAAAAGCATCTTGGACACTCTTTCATTAGATTAAGTGTTGAGGGGGATAGTTTATAGGGCATATTTTCTCAAAGAACTTTTACCTTAAAATCTTTTCTAAAATTGGAAGAGAAGAAGAGATTAATAATAAATTAATAATGTTTCTTTTTTGCATGCAACTTTGAATGATGACTTCTACTTGTAACTCTAAGGTTTGTTCTTCGGAAATTCCCCTTATCTTCATCTTTATGATGCACTACTTCATGTTTTCTTAAAGGTCTACCTATCTTCTTTTCAGCAACTTCCCTATGAACAAGTCTACCTGTATTTTTACTGACCGGGTAACCTTTTTTATTTTTAAAAAATGCCATAAATAATTGAAGGTCTTAGAATATAAATAATTATCTATCCACAAAGAACTTCACAAGGAACTCCATCATCATCTCCATCTAACCAGTGAATATCATTATCAACTCCTCCACACAATTCAAAGATTTCCATTACTTCAGAACATGTACCGAAATCATCACAATTATAAGCATTGTAACTGCAAATAGGATATTGTGGTTCTTCTTCAATTATTTCTTCTTCCTCCCAGATTCCTAAATCATTATCTTTAGCATATTGTTCTGCTTCTTGAATTTCAGGGCATAAAGAAGTATCAGGATTGTAAGGATATGCTTCTCCATATCCATAATAGACAATTCTTTCATTAACAAAGGTTTCATCTTCCAAATAAATATATCTTAATAATCTTCCATAACGATCTGTTTCAGAAACATCTTTCTCCAATCTAACCGATTTATTTAATATTAAACTTTCAAGATAATCTGTTGCTTCGGAATATCCCTCATCACCTACTTCGGGAGTATCTATGCAAATTAATCTAACCCTTTCTCCTGTACTTATTTCTATTGTATCTCCATCAATAACCCTTGTTACCAAAAAATTATCTAGAGGTTCTATAACTTTAGGTTCTTCAACTATTTCTTCTACAGATTCAAAGTTTACTTCAATTACATCTTTTGATTCTTCTTCAACTACTTCTTTAACACTTTCTTTAGATCCCTCATAAATAATTTGTTCTGGTCCTTTTATGATATTTTCTGAATTTGGTTCTGAAACCACATTTCCAGTTCCTGTACTTCCCCCACGTAAAATAATTATGAATAGGAAAATGGTTATACCTGTTATGATTAATAATATTTTAGTGTTTTTTTCCATATTATTTCTTAGTCTTTGATTTATTTAAGAATTTCTATATTAAGAGGGGGAGATTAATAGAAACCCTTTTACCAAATAGTTCCAACAGAAATAGCATATGAATCAATTGTATAATCATCTAATCCAAAATACATAACCTCAAATTTCCATTTTTCTCCTGAATTTAAATCATTAATATTATCAAAAGATGTATCTATTAATATTTTTTCTTTATCATAAAATTTTACGTCAATCTCTGCATAACTTAGTCTTTTATTTCCTGTATTTTCTGCTATCCCTGAAACAATCAAATTTCCATATTCACCGTAATCCATATTGTGTTCTAAAATAGTAAGTGGTTCTGTTGATTTTTCATTAATCTCGGGAGTATTCTGATTTTCTGTTTCTCCCTCATTTATTATTTGGCCAGTTTCATAAGTTTTTTCAGAAGGATTAAATATTCCATTAAATATTCCTAGAATGAAAATAAAGGCGATAATTCCTAATGTTACCTTTAACCAAGTTTTCATAAAAATTATAGGAATTTGACATATTTAAGAATTTCTATCCCAACCCCTCACAGACAATCCCATCTTTATCACTATCTAATCTATGAACATCATTGCTGGTTCCTCCACAGAATTCAAACATTTCCTGTGCTTGTTCTTGTGTGGTAAAATCATCACAATTATAAGTATCATCAGCACAATCATCTGAAGTTTCTTGTTCATCTAATGCATCATCTTCAGCAACATCTTTATCTCCTTTACTCTGAAAAATAAGGAAAACAGATAATGCAATTACTCCCAGAATTAATAAAACCAGTATAATAATAAGCGTCTCTCTTTTCATTTTCTTATTAGTTTTGAGAAATACTTATAGTTTTCTATTATAATAATGTTTAAAAAGGGGAGAAGAGAAGGAAAAGTATGGCTAAATTGATGTTCTATAAATCAAGTCAGAGAGAAAAATACTTTTGTGTATTAAGTGCCCTCTCTATTCCTTTACATAAAACCAGTTCGAGAAAAAGTTATCAAGTGGCAGGGGAGAAAATGATGCAACATTTAGGGGATAAATTAGATAAAAAAGTTCTTGAAGGAGATTTCTATTTATCAGGATTTTCTTTCAAAATTAGGAGTCTTGAAACGCCTCAAAAAGAGGAACTTAATTTATTAAAAAATTCATTAGATAAATTCGTTCAAGAGAATCAATTAAGTATGAGGTTGAAAGTAGCATAAGTAAATTTCTTTCTAAATCCTCCCAACCATTTTCCCACATTCACCTTCTTCATCGCCATAAGTGTATACATCACTGAATCCTGCTGTGATTATTTCTTCTTTTTTGCCTGTCTTCTTAATATATCATAAAGAGTAGTTATGCCTGAGAGATAACCTTTCTTATATTCCTCTGGTTTTTCAGATTCTAATATAGGTATTACAATCTCTGTTAACTCTGGATTTTCTTCCAAAATTTCTTTAAAAATATCATCACTAGTAGACTTAAATCTTTTTGATTTTTTTGAATCTTTAATAGCTTTTTTATGTTCTTTTATAGTTTTTTCTGTAATTGTGGGTAGTTTCATATTCTCTCAAAGAACACTTCACTTAAATAATTAATTATTATAATAATCAATCATAAATTTAGGAATAACTTTTTCTTTAATCATTCTTTTTGTTTTATCTTCAACAGATTCAAAAAATTTAGCGTCTTTTAGATGTTTTGCCTTTTCTTTTAATTCTTCCTTTATTGTTTCGTTAATAGCCAAACTAAATATTTCTCCTGCTTCAATTAAATCTCTTACTTCTTTAATATCCTCATCTGTTTTTAGAATTATGGCATTAATTGATTTATGCGTAAGAGTTAGTGCAGTGGTTTTATGACTTCCATCTCCCATAAGGTATTTTATCTTTTTATTTTTCTTAATATATTCTTTTATTTTTTTGTTATATTCTTGAGCTTTTTTAGATTTTCCTCCTAATAATGGTAACCCAACTGACAAAGGAATTACAGGTGTTGGTGGAAGTATCTTTTGATGCCCTTTTTGACAGATTCGAAAATAGATTTTCAATACATGTGGATTGTGAACTGGAAAATCTCTTGTTGTGATGATCTCATTTGGTTTTAGATTTTTTATTTTCATAATTCTCAAAAGAACCCCCCACTTAAATTTCTTTCTAAAATCAGAAGAGGAGGAAGGCAATAATTTTATAAAGTCTAACTAAATCTGAATATCATGGAAAAAAATGTACTTTTAACAAAGGAATTTACTTTTGATTCTGCCCATAAATTAGAATGGCATAAGGGCCCGTGTAAAAATCTTCACGGACACACATATAAATTACATGTTACTATTCAAGGAGACTTAGATGAAAATGGCATTGTTATGGATTTCATTGATCTCAAAGAAATTGTAACAAAGAAAGTTCTAAACTTATTAGGCCATAGTTATCTAAATGAGACAATTGAAAATCCTACAGCAGAAAATATAGCTGTTTGGATATGGGAGCAATTAAAAGAAGACCTAAATCTTTATGAAATTAAGTTATGGGAAACTCCTACAAGTTATGTTGTTTATAGGGGATAATTATTTCTCAGCACTAAAATATCCTAAATCGCAATCATCAAGATAACCTTTCCAAAATTCTTCTCCTTTTTCTTTTATTCCTTCTTCAGAGATGATTGGTTTATGCCAGACAATCTTTTTAAATCCTGTATTTTGAAGAAGTTTTTCAATAACTTTGAGATCATGATAATAAGAATGTAATGTTATAATATGGTTCTCACCATTATAAAGTTCAACATCTATTTTCTGACCTTCTTGAAAAGAATCAATCTTTTTAATAACCCCAAATTTCTTTAGATTATGCACTTTTCTTTTTGGCATATCTAAAATCCCTACAATCTTTCCTCCTTTATTTAAAGCATTATAAAAACGTTGAAGAAGCAAACTAACTTGTTTCTCCTCTTTAAGATAGTTTAAAACAAATGGGGAGAGAATTATATCACAAGCAGGATAAATATATTTATTCATATCTTCGAGAATGTATTTAACATTTTCTAAAGCCACTTTTTTTGCTTTTGCAATTTGTTCTTTAGAATTGTCTATCCCATAAACAAATTTAGCATCTTTAGATATTTCTTTAGTAAAAAATCCATCTCCACATCCAATATCTATTACAATTTTATCTTTTAAGTTTCCAAGAATTTTTAAAGAAGTGGGCAAAATAACATACTTTTTATCGGGTTTTTCATTGGTTTTTTCATATCCTTTAAACTTATTCATAGATATCTTTTAGAACTCTCCACTTAAATTTCTTTCTAAAAGGTAAAAGAGAAGGGGGATTATTTTATCATTTTCTTGCTAGAATAGTAAAAATTCCTGCCGTATATCTCAAAGAATGCTCCCAACTTCCAGGCTTGGGGTTTTTAATTTGATAAAGATTTCTTGGCATTTCTTCTACTCTTTCTATTACCAACCCAGACTCAATTAAACCATTAAAAGCTTCATCTAAATAATGACGATGTTCAATAACTTTCTCATCTTTAGACCTCTGTTTTTGTTTTACTGCATATGGCACGGTGATACAATATCCTTTGCCATTCCAAATTGGGTCAAATACACACAAAGGATTATGGGCATCAGCACGATATAATCCCCTTTTCTTTAAAACACGAGCAACTTCTGAATAAACTTTTTTTACATTTGGGATATAACACATTGATGGTGCTTGGTAAACTAAATCAAAAAAATTATTTTTTAACATTGAAAGGTCATTCATACTTCCTTGAATTGTCTTGATTTTATACCCATAGTGAGCTGCTGCTTTTTTATCTCCTTCAAGTTGACCCTCTGAAATATCAAGGACTGTCACATTTGCCCCTAACAAAGAAAAAACTGCTGATTGTTGTCCTCCTCCTGAAGCAAGACATAAAACATTCTTTCCTTTAAGATTGTGAAGAATTTTAAGGGGATAAATATCATTAATTGGGCTGGGAGGATTTTTTATCTTTCCATTGGCAATTTTTCGCAAAACTTTAATATCTAATTTTAACCAAGGTTTTGTAAAATCACATCCTTCTTGGACTTCCTTATTCCAAAATTTTTTATTTACAGAGGCATAATTTTTTCCCATATCTCATCAAAGAACCCCCCACTTAAATTTCTTTCTAAAATCAGAAGGAGAAGGGGGACATACTTTATCTAGGAGTTGAAGAAGTTATTTTTTCCTCACTTTCCATGATGAAAACATAGGAAATTTAGATGCAAATGCATACTCTTTAGGGAATAATCTTTTAGACTTTTTAATAGGAAAGCAATCTACGTAATCCATAATCTCAAAATTATTCTTTATTATTGTCTTGATAATAGTATCATATCTCTTATGATAAGTAGGCATTCTGATATATTTACCTTTAATGTCTCTCCATGTGCCATAAATTTTTCTCTCTTTAAAATAATCTCCATATACTCTAACTTTAACCCCTTTAATCTTCTTCTTTTCCATACATTCAGATACAGGATTTCCTATAGAAAAAACAAAAATCCCGTTCTTTTTTAGTAGGTTGTTTATTTGTTTGAAAACTTTGTTCCAGTCATCAAAGTAGTCTAAAACCAATGTAGCTAGAACAATGTCAAATTTTTCCTTAAATGGAATCCTATACCCAGATGCAACCCTTAAATCTAATTGAGGATTTTCTTTTTTAGCTATTTTAATCATCTCTGGACTTAAATCAAATCCCTTTACTTTAGCTCCTTTTTTAGTTAAAAGTTTAGCATAAATTCCTGTTCCACAACCAAAATCTAGAATTTTCTTTCCCTTAACTTTTCCTAATAATCTTAATGTTGTGGGCATCTCTAACAATTCGTTATAAAACCATCCTTGAGGAAATTTCTTAGTTCTATAATGATGATAGTGATCTGCCATAAAATC
>SDBT01011559.1_pt1 | contig 14200 bp, 10 predicted proteins | sample 2277101 | NCBI WGS metagenome assembly SDBT01 (sample SAMN10404973, study PRJNA504765) | marine sediment metagenome | isolation source: marine sediment core GS10_PC15, 103 cmbsf | place: Arctic Ocean: Southern Knipovich Ridge | collected 2010 | reverse complement strand
GTTGTGCTGTTACTGTTTCATCATCCGAATCATCTAATACTTCATTATATGATTCTTCATCATCAGAACTTTCTGGGAGGACAACCGCTTCTATTTCAGAAGACTCTAAAATTACATTTTCGGAAGCCGCCTCTGCTTCTGTGTCTGCCCTTGATGCTCCAAAAATAAATACCGAATCATTGGGTATATTACTCGTATTAAATGAAAAGTTATTAGAAACACACCGCATCCGTCGGTGCGACGTATATACGATTCTCCGACCAGCTAATGGGTGTTCAGAAAAAAATTTTTTCAGATTCTTTATAACCTTCCGCCTTAGTCGACGACGCCTTATTGGATTATATGTATGTTCGGATAACAGAAACTGGCGCAGATATGGTAACATATCATATATAAATTTTGTTTTAACAGTGTCAGCTAGATTCATGCTTATAGTTCTACCAATATACTTTCCCAATGATGATATCATAGCAACAATATCATAGAATAAAATTTGGTCGGAAGCCGATGTAATATAGTTATAAATCGCCTCTTCCTTCAATTGTGGATATGCTTCTTCTGTAAATGTAGTCAGATCTAATTCAAGATTCCAAAAGATAGTAATCAGCGGCGGAATAGTATATCTAGTATTATATAATTGCATATAACATGCTGTTAGATGTCCCTTATTAAACGGTATATTGGTGTAAGGATTTTTTGGCATACACGGTCTTGGTGTAAAAGATGAACTACTACAAAGGGCGAGTTTCCAGAGTTTTACAAAGTCAGTTAGACGGAAATTATATATCGTACCATTTTGCAATATCTTAAGTTTCTGTTCACAAGGATAATTCTCAAGTGAATTCATAAATAAATCAGAATCTACAGAGGACTGTAGCGCTTTATACCATTTCCACCGGCGTACAAGTTTCTTAAGTGCAAAAACTACCTTCTGAATTTTTGAGTATAAATGGAGTATTAAAATCTTTGTACCTTCTTGATAAAATGGATTATTTTGGACTATAGTTAAATGATCGTAAATATTAGATCCATTCAGAAGTAAATAAAAATTGGAGTTAAAAGAACATTTTTCCTTATTATCGGTTAGAGTATTAATTTGTTCTTTATGAAGAATTTGTTTTCCAATGTATGCTATTATTGTCATATTAGAATAATAGCGCACTTACTGTTTAAATTATTTACAAAGATATTAAAATCCTGGGTCGTACTCCTCATTTACAGTACCCATATCAGTGCTATTAATTAATGTTGAATCGGTATTTGTTGTAATGTTTTGAATAGAGCATATACCCTCCGTTGTGTTAATACCCAACATAGATGCAATATCCTGTTTTTCTTCAAGCTGTTTGTTCCCCAACTTGCTCATTTGATTTATATCCAACATGATTTGGAATGTACCGGTACCAAAGTAGCCCTCTTGACCACACATCACATTGGCCGATACTCCAGTCATGGGGTCCAATTCCGCATGCCGCGCCGCTCGTAAGAACATTTCAGGTGTCTCTTCAAAAGATGCCTTTGCTATCGGACCGATATTATCATTGTTAATACCATGTCTAAAAACAGATACCATCTTTTTTGTAGCTGTGATTCTATCACATAGAACTGATAAATGGTGATAATTGATATAAGAAGCATCTTCAAAAGCTTCTTCCAATTCATTATATATAGATTGGCGAGCCGCCTCAATGCCCAAGGTTCTGTAGACTTCCTGGATATCATTACTTGTTGTTCGCATGACATCAATAGCTGGAATTGTTAAAATATCTTGAAGATTAGACCCAACGGTATCGAGTACCCAGATATCTTCTTTATCATAATTTCCATCTTTTTCTATAAGTTGATTAACAGACTTACGGAGAATTACCTTTGGAATTTTCTTTACACCTCGCAAGATAATATTGTGCAACATGTTATGCTGTAGATTTTTCAACTTATATATTTCATCTGATTGATCTAACGATTTTTTCTTGCTCGCTGTTAACGATTTATTAAGCCGAATTCTCATCACCAACTTATCAGCATTATAATCACTGTAGATGCAAGATAATTCACCTTTATAACTATGACGAACAGCAAAGTGGATATCATCCATAGTAATATTTTTATCAAGCATGGCTTCTTTATCCATTATGAACCTAATAACCCATTTTGATTTAACTTCGTCCTCCTCCTCTACAGTCTCTCCTTGACATTCTTTCACCATCTTAATAAATGTGGCATATTCCTCCATTAGAGGTTTATCTTCGGCAATAAGTGTTGTCATACCATCGGGATCAAAACATATACTTACAGATTTTGTGACTTCATCCATACTGGTATATTCCAATGAATATTTTAGCTCTTGTGCCCTTTCAATATCGGTTCGTTCCTTTTCTTTTAAATAAACAGTGGTAGATGGCTGTTTTGGATTTTCTGAAAGTGATAAAATTTCCTCAATTCGCGGAAGACCGCGAGTTACATTAGATTTTGACGCAACACCCGCAAAGTGAAAGGTGTTTAGTGTCATCTGCGTTGTAGGTTCTCCTACGCTTTGAGCTGCAACCATACCTACCATTTCACCAGGATTACATATTGCATTCATATAGAGGCTCTTAATTTTAGCGCAGAGCAATTCCAAACCCTTCCTATTAAAACGTTTAATAGCCAGAATATTTTTTGGTGATAAATGATATTTATATACGAGTTTAAACAATTCTGTTGGTTTTCCAAAATGAAGATTTTCTAGTGTTCTATAGTTGTCATTAATTAACTCATACATTTCCAATGGAGTAATATCAACCAATGAGTTTGTTTGATAGTGTAATTCCTTTACAATATTATTAATAACACGTTTGAAGTTCACGGGAATATTTACGATTGTATTATCAGTATAATGGAATACATGTTTTACAAGTTCTGCGCGCATTTTAATAAAATAATTCACATTTTCTTCTGTTTGTGATTTTAGATGTACTGACTGACTCGCCATACGTTTCTGTGTTGTTTTTGTATAACTGATATTTTGGGTACTTTCTGGACCAGATGTTGAAGGAATTGCAAAATGATTGTAAATATCTTCAATTGTCATCTCAGTTAATGGGAAATTTTGACTTTCCACCTTCATCGGATCAATATTATCATCACCATATGAAAACTGTATAATTTTCCCCATACCATTTCTAACAGTTCCATCATAGTTAAATTTTAAATCCTCCAATGATTTAATAAGTCGTCGCTGAATATATCCCGTTTGACTTGTTTTGACAGCTGTATCAATAAGTCCAACACGACCACTCATAGCGTGAAAGAATAATTCTTCCGGTGTTAATCCCTGGATAAATGATGACTCAATAAATCCACGTGCTTCAGGTGTATCATCAAATTTATTATAGTGAGGCAGTGTTCTATCTTGATAACCATAAGGAATTCGTTTGCCATCAACATTCTGCTGACCAAGACAAGAGATCATTTGTGATATATTAATATTGCTACCTTTACTACCGGCACTAACCATTATGACAAATCTATTATTTTTTTCAAGACTGGAGCGGCCAATTTTACCAGCTTGGCTCACAGCTCCCTCCAACAACCCACTTACTTGAGTCTCAAACTCAACCTCATTAGTTTTTCCCGTTTTATTCTCAAATGCACCAATGTGTGTTTCATTGATAAGTTCAACAACAGCTTTCTTCTTATTGAAAATTGTTTCAGCAATCTTATCATTTGTTTCTTTATTGGCTATCAAATCACTAATTCCAACACTATAAGAACTTGATTTCATATAATCGGTTACAACATCTTGCAGATTATTAATAAACCGTGTTGCAGCTGCATGACCGAAATCATTGAAAATACTTTGAATTAGACCATTTGATCCAGAGCCAAGAGCCGCTTTGTCCAACTGACCTTTAAGGAATTTACCAGCTTCTATGTCTATAATATTATTCCCATCTCCAATATCCGGTTGTCCATTTGAAAAGTGGGCGCTTAATGGTGGTATAATTTCACTCAGTAGTTCAAAAGAACTAATAGTACTTCCAACATCTTTAAATATCTTTGGATTAATATTGGGAACACTCATCAGCAGATTCATCGCTTGTCGCATGTCAAAGTTAATATTAGGTCGTGTTAATCTAAAACTTCCCAACAATGAATCCTGGAAAATTCCAACAATTGCCTTATTATTAGCAGGACTAATAATTTGGCGCGGCACGGCGGCCAGCAACTTTAATTCTACCGCAGATTCACAATCTTGCGGACCATGAAGATTCATTTCATCTCCATCAAAATCGGCATTATATGGTTTTGTAACAGCAACATTTAAACGGAATGTTGATCCGCGTTTTAGTACCTTTACAATATGACACATCATTGACATCCGATGAAGTGTTGGTTGCCGATTAAATAAAACGGCATCTCCATCCATCATATGTCTGTGTAAAGTGTCACCATAATTCAACTCAATATTCTCTCTGTCGGTATATCTCAATGAGACAGATTCTCCAGACTTCTTTTCTAGAATTTTTGCACCCGGGTATTTATCGGGACCATTGAGCATGAGTTTTGTTAAGAAGGGTTTATTGCGTGAATTTACAACTTCGGGGACTGTTATATTTTCAGCAATCTTCAGCGGAACACCAAGTTCTTGTATTTTAATATTAGGATCTGGAGTAATCACCGATCTTGCACTAAAATCAACTCTTTTTCCCATCAAATTGCCCCTCACTCGCCCCCCTTTTCCAACCAACCGATCTTTTACTGATTTTAAAGCGCGACCAGACCGCTGGGCGACGGAGGCCACTCCCGGAATTCTATTATCAATCATAGTTGCACAATAATACTGTAATACCGTATGCCAATCATCTAGTACTTTAGCTGTAGCATTTTGTTTCAGTTTCTCATCAAGTGTTTTATTTGCCTTTATAATATTAACAATAATATGCGATATATCATCCTCACTTCTCTGTTGGGCATCATGTTTGACGGATGGTCTGAGTGATGGCGGTGGAACGGCGAGAACTTGACAAATCATCCAATCAGGTCGCGAATATAGCGGACTAAATCCCATAAATGTAACATCTTCATCAGAGATGCGCCTGAAAATTTTAAGTACGATTTCTGGTGTTAGTTTCATAGTAAGTTTCTCCTTAATATTCCCCTCTTCGTCAGCTATCCCTTCGATATTGGGCCATTCGGCAATAATGGTTGCCAAACCTTCTTTATAAATTTTTTTGGGCTGCTTGCATCCACAACCATCGCACGTGTCATCTCCACATCTAGTTATCTTACTCGCAATAGGAAATACTTTAAGCCATCTATTTCGGGTGGCAATATCTAGGAAATGTCTATATTTATCTTTTGATAAGAGCAATTTACTACACTTTATGCATATACATCTAAGAATTTTCAAAACGGTATTTAAATACTGTATATAGAATATGGGCCGAGCAAGTTCAATATGTCCAAAATATCCAGGTGTCTGCATATAATTTAGTCCATCAGTGGGACATATTAGACCAGGATCAAGTACACCCATTCTCGGATCAAATAATCCTCCAATAACTGGTTTATTATTAACATATGTATCACGACTAACAATATTTGCAACACTCCCCCTTCTTATTTCATCGGGCGAGAGAATACTAAATTGCATTCCAATAATCCTTGATGGATTCATTTGTTCTTTAGTGGCCATCTTTATATTACAGGTAGAATATTTAGATTGTTTTCAATTTATATTTATCTTTAATTAGTTTTAAAAAGTATTTGAGCTTAATAAATTGAATTACAAAAAAGTATAAATATATATCACTATAATTCAAGAATGCCAAAATCAAAAGATTCCGATAAAGACCGACAACCCAAGTCAAAAACGCCTAAAAAGAGAAATAGCCAGCGGCGCTCAAAAAGAATAAAGCGTACTCAAGATAAAAAAAAAGAGCAAAAAAAAAATGTTGATTCGGATAGCGACTCGGAGTGGTTGCCTGGCGATGATGAGGATGAAATGGATACATTAGAATTACAACAATTAATGCAGCGCATGTTTCCATCAAATGCAGGCAAAGAACGACTTAAAAAACTTGAAACTTTGGACAAACTTAAGAAAAATGCTAAGTCTTCGGAAGATGGAGAAGATCCGAAAGCTAAAAAGAAGAAGAATAAAAAGAAGAAAGAGAAGAAGAAGAAGATTCCTGTAGAATCCGAGGAAGAAAGTGAAGAGGACGAGGAATCGGATGAAGATAGTGATGAATATGATGATATTAATGGACATCTTGTAGAAGATGAAGAGTATGATGAGGAAGAGATTATTAATATGTTAGGACAAAATATGCGATTTAATATTATATTTACGACAGCGGGTCAAGGTGAAGAGGGATTTGCACAAACAGTAGATGAATCTGAGGAGGAGGAGGAAGACTCTGATATTGAGGATAATGAAAAAAAAACTCTTAATGATAAAAAAGAAAGTCTAGATGTTGGTGATAAAGTAGTCGTAAAGGCGAGGGGCTGGGATGAAGCATATGTTGGAAAAATTATTAAAGTTGCAAACCGGGGACATTTTGATATTCAATTAGATGATAAAGAGTTGGAAAAACGAAAATGGAGACAAATACATAAAAAATATATTATAAAACAAACAGAGGAGATGGTTACACAAGAGACTCTTTTAGTAGAGATGCAGGAATTAGTAAATATTCGTAAGAACCGAGGGAAAGATGCTATGCTCAAACATCTCGGGGAATTATCAAAGGCGGCCGAGAAGGAACACAAAGTGCAGGTAGATAAAGAAGCCGGTAAATTAAAAGACAAAAATGTTGCAAAATTGCGTAAACTTTTCCGAACCCGAGGACCAACTAACGATTTTAAGTTCTTTAGAAATATGGAACTTACCGCTCAAAAACATATAATTCAACAATTGAAAGAAGTAAATAAATTTACAAATATTGACAAACCTTACAGGATTTCATTACTCGGGTCGGAAATTCCAATTCAGTTTAAAGCGGTAGCTTTAAAAAAGCTAAATATTCTCAGTTATATGGATCCAAGTTCTGGAGAATATTATAAAATTAAACAATGGGTGGATGCTTTTATGCGTATCCCTTTTGGAAATATTACTCATCTGCCTATAAAAATAACAGATGGACAAGAAATTTGTTCTAATTTTATGGAGGAGGCAAAACAAATACTGGATGATTGTGTTTATGGATTAAATGATGCTAAAATGCAAATAATGCAATATCTAGGACAGCTCATTTCAAATCCAAATAGTGTCGGCTCTGCAATTGGTATCCACGGTCCTCCGGGTACAGGAAAAACAACGCTTATTAAAGAAGGGATTAGCAAAATTCTAAAAAGACCATTTGCACTAATTGCTTTGGGTGGTGCTACTGACGCTTCATTCTTGGAAGGTCATTCATATACATATGAGGGCAGTAGTTGGGGAAAAATAGTAGATATTCTCTTGAATAGCAAAACAATGAATCCTGTTGTATATTTCGATGAGCTTGATAAAATCTCCGAAACACCAAAAGGAGAAGAAATTACTGGAATTTTAACCCATCTTATAGATACATCACAAAGTGATCAATTCCACGATAAATACTTCTCATCAATATCTTTTGATGTTAGCAAAACACTATATATTTTCAGTTATAATGATGAGAAAAAAATAAATCCAATTCTAAAGGATAGAATGTATCGCATTCATACAGCTGGGTATAGTACAAAAGATAAACTCGTAATCGCGAAAAAGCATCTTATACCCCGAATTGCCAAAAATATTAACTTTGCCCCGGATGAGATCAAAATTCCAGATGATACCCTCTCTTATCTCATTGAAACATTTACAGAAAAAGAAAAAGGTGTCCGCAACCTTAAGCGGTGTTTGGAAATTCTTTATACAAAAATAAATTTATATAAAATGATGAAACCCGATAGCAAACTATTTGATGGAGAGACGGTTTTAAAGATAACTTCACCTTTTGAGGTTACTGAAGATATCGTTAAAAAATTAATAAAAGTTGAAGATATAAATTGCATTCCATTCGGGATGTATCTTTAGAAACGCATTGTACGTCTCATACTTCTCGCTCTCGCAAGCATATTGAGATGTCGTTGTTTTAAATAAATATATTGCGCTGGTGTAACCCGAATATTTTTATTAACTGACTGAGGTTTTGGTGGAACAAATTTCCCCTTCATATTAAAATGTCTGGCCGATGAATTTCCTCCGCAAGCTGAACATGGCATTATATTATATATATATATTTAAAAATATGATATAATATTTACATATATGACTGATAATATGACTGTATTAACGAAATTAAAAAATGAACTCCATGCTCTAAAAAATACATTATTTTATAAAGAAGAAGAAGTAAAAAATCTAAAATATGATATAGAAAAAAAACAAGAACAACTTCTTGAGCATAATATTATTGTAGTTCAAAATTGCGAACATGAATGGGAAAATGATTTCATAGATTCAATGATACCGTATCGGCTTTCACAACCTATACGATATTGTACGAAATGTGAATTAACTGATTGTACAACATTCAATACCTAGAAAATGACGACTTCTGATATGATAACAATTACCACCCGTACTATTTTTGTGTTTTCCACAATCGGTACAAGATCCATTTTCATAAATATGGTATCTACATGGCCGGCGACAGGATTTTCCCCCATAATCCAATTTAAACTGATCGCCACACTTGCTACATGTAGCATACACTGGTTCTTTAATCTTAGTATATGAACTCATTAAGGAGTTAATATATTATATATTTATTAGCTTTTTTAATATACTTCATATGCGCTCCGGTTGCCACCTCGCGAATTAATATAATCAACTTGTTCCTTTGTTACGCATGCGCAGCCATCTGCGGAACTTACCGAAGAAAATGGTGGTACACAACATTCTGGCTTAAAATTATTATCTGCAAAGAAGAACAATTCGCCCGGAGGGAGAGGAAGTTTTGGTCCCTGATTAACATCTAAATGAGGGGCGATACTTTGTAATTTACGCGCACCATAAGAACCTGGTACTCCCACGCTCATATTATAGCGGGTAGGAGCTCCCATAGTTTGAAAACTTTCTTTGACTTCTTTTAAACTTACTTTTGCACATGAGCAAAGTACAAAAGATCCAATCATGATCCCCACGATTAAACAGAGGGCAACTACCATTGGTCTGAATTTTATTCCCAGTAATTTCATTTCCATAGCTATACATATTTCATAGATAAAAATTTATGCTGTTAAGGATTCATTAGAGTATTTGGAGTTCCACAGTAGCATTCCTAACCCACCATGATAATCAAGAACCCTGATATCGTTAATCATGAATGTACCAGTATCTGTTATTAAATTATATAGATAGTTGGGATTTTCAATCTGTTCATTATCTATTTTGTATAGAGCGATAATTCCTAAATCTTTAGATAGCATTTTTATGTTATTCGTTCCTATTATTTTTGTATTCTTTAAAGTATACTTTCGTACTGCATCAACCGTTATGCCATCAATCTTTACGATTCCTAAAACCCTCTCTCCAAACTTGAGTTGGTCGTTTATTTTAATATTAGAAAGCTTAACAGAACGCCCGTCTTCTAGTTCTATTTCTGTATTCCCTGTAATACCGGATTCTAAATTATTATGTATAAAAGTCTTGTCTTGTTTATTAGAGAACTTTTTACTCATCATATGTTGTAATGTAGATATATCCATATCATCTAATTCATCATAATCTAAAAAAGTCATATTTCTTATTGGAATTCGCTTGGTTGTAGTATTAATGCAGTATACGGAAGAATTTCGGTAGGCGGGAAGTGGTTGGCTATCGGGGTGATCTTTTACAGCAATACAACCATAAGTTGGATCATCTATTCTGTGTCTCCCAGTTACTTTTATTCCATTAATTTCATACATGTCGTCTTTATGAGATAATCGGAAAAATGCGGTTACTTTTCCGCCATCTGATAAAATATCATTCACACGAATATCTGTTATTTTTACCGCCCCGCGACCTTTGACAAATATTCTGGTATTCTTATCGAAACAGAAGTGTCGCGGGCGAATACGATTTTCAAATCCTTCTCCCATCGCTGCCTTAGTTTTTTGATGAACCGCTGCAAGGCGCCGCCGATGTTGGGGTATTACAGTGGTTAACTCTAAAATTTCAATAATAATAACAACAACCGGTATAAATATCACTAATACAGCTATCATAAATATTATACCAGCAAGAGAAAATGCAAAATCAGGAATTGCCAAAGCCCAGCCCACAAATGGAATAACCATTTCAACACCGCCTGATAAAATCATTCCAACGGTAAATGCTAGAGCTGTAAGTAGTACAAAAATACATCCAATTAGAAATAAAAATACAAAACTTCGCATTGATAGAACACCGGCCAATGCTGTATACAGACCGGTTACTCCTACACCGGCCACTTTATTTAATGAATCAAGAGAAGAAATTAAAACCATGCGTAGGGGCATGAGTACGTTGATTATTTTATTAAAAATACTTGAAATTAAATCTCCCACAATATTTCTTATCTTTGATATAAGAGTTCGCGCGGCTTGTATTGCCTCTGATATTCCAGCTACTGACTTTTGCATAATACTCTGAGATGCAGTAATACCCGCCTTTTCAATATTCACAACATCTTTTAAGATTCCTGTTAGACAATGTCCAAAATTTTCCGCCGTATACTCCCATTTTGAACCATCTGGTGGCGCATTTATAATACCTGCAAAAGGTATAATTAATGGATTACAGCGAATATTTGGCCAGTCTTTCTTGAGTGCTTTAATATCAGTCTGAAAGTAATGATAACCAAATAACATGCCAAATATTCCAAGGGTAATGCTTGTTAATAAAACAGAACCACCATACTTGTCCATATATCCCTCTTTTGAATACTTCTTTTCTATGCGTTCTGTCCAAGTATTAGTCATATTTATTATATATATATATAATCGGATATTAAAGCTTGTTATTATACAAATTTATAGGCCTACGGCTGAGGCACCATCTCCGATAACTTTTAATGCTGTCATCATGGGTCCATTAACTATACTGGTTCCTAACATATTTTGACCACTTAACATATAAAGCATCGTAGCAATAATTCCTAAAATCTTCATTAACATATCCTTGAAGCCCATTATGAATTTTTGAAATTCTATTAGTACATTCTGAAATACCCCAAAAATGTTTGTGATTTGTCCACCCATAGCAGGTCGTAAATGTCCCTGAAGACCGCGAATGCTACTCATACTATTTGTAGCATTGCTAATACTATTATTAAGTACTTGTGCTCCTGCATGCAAATCCGCCGTAAATGCACCCATAACGCCGGATTGCATTTGACCTATACACTGCGCAAAGTTTTCTTCGGTATCGTGTCCAAAATATCCAGCAAATGGCATAATTACCGGATTACATCTATATTGGGGCCAGTTGTTCTGAATATGTTTGAATCCTTTTGATAGATAACTTACTAAACAACACATCAAGAAAATAAATATTATTAATAATGAGAGTATTATGTCACTGAACTTCATATTAAAATATATTGTGATTTTAATATTTTAGTTATTTCTTCAAGATGGTTAAATGTAAACAATAAACCAACACTTCTATATTACAATTATTACACACCGATGCAACTATAAATATTTTGATAGCTCATCATTGGTAATAAAAATACACGTCTGATTGTAATTGTTTGAAACCTGCAAATTCTTTTTTAATTATTATCATTATAATTGTAATATAATAATAACTATAAATTTAAAGAGTCTTAAATTATTTCTTATAAATTGGTAGCGTTCTCGCACTTGCGTCCGTCGCGTCAATAAACCGAGGCATCCATCTATATGGCATAACATGTTTGTTGTAATCGCAGTCACCAAAATGACTAGTAAAAATTTTTTTATAATATTCTTGTTCAGCTACCTTTGGAGTTAATTCTTTATACATTTTCGCTGCATGTCTTTGAATGACTTCAAACCACGATTCCTTCTGTGTGCTAACTCCATCGCTAAAAGCCTCTTTCTGACGATAGAGGACCTCCTCTGGTAAAAACCCTCCTTTACTAAATGCATGTCTTAACAAAAATTTCTCTTGTTGGCCATGAATTACATGATTACGGAGATGCGCGGGGATAGATAAATATGATTTCACAAATCCTCTATCTAAAAAGGGTGTGCGCGGCTCTAATCCGTGCGAAGATATTGATCGGTCAGAGCGCAATACATCAAATAAATGAAGATCTTTCAAAAGCCGACGACATTCAATATCAAATTCTACAGAACCCGGAGCATAATGAAAATATAAATATCCCCCCGTTAACTCATCACTACCATCTCCATTAAATATGACCTTGGCATCGCTTTGCTCTTTTATGTATTTGCATATAAGATAATTGCCTACACTAGCTCTGACGGTTGTTGTATCATAACTCTCTATAGCATAAATAACCTCTGGTATGGCAGCTAAAAAAGTTTCCTCTGTACATTTTATTTCATGATGGGTAGTTCCCAAAAAATCCGCCACCTTCTTTGCATATTTAAGATCTTCTGAACCTTCAAATCCTATACTCCATGTATTCACCATTTTATTTCCATCTGGTCCATGCTTTTTTTGGAATTCTTTTACAACAAGAGAAGTAATAAGACTACTATCTAAACCACCAGATAATAAACATGCAATTTCTCTATCTGTATTATCAACTCGTTTTCTGACTGCCGCAATCAAAGTCTCACGTATTAACCTATCTGTATCTTTTATATATCTAATTGCATTATTTGCAAATGTTGATGGTGTAAAAAATGGAATTAGACGTTGACAATTGTATCCATAATTATTATATTGCATTGTCATATAGTGTCCAGGAGGAAAGGGCTGTGGTTGCATGCGAGGTTTAAGTAACCCCGTTCCCATTTTTAATTCGGATGAAAACAGTATTGTATCTAGATAGATATTATTATACCACATAAAAAGAGGTCTAATACCTATTGCATCGCGTGCTACAAACATTTTTTTGTCTGTATGATCGACTAATACGAATGCGAAAACACCATCTAAAAGCTGTAATGTTTCATTAATACCATATTTTTTATAAAGATCAATTATTATTTCACAATCTGAACCTGTATTACATGGCGAATTGCTCAATCTAATAAGTTCTTTCCAATTATAAATCTCACCATTACAGATCAATGTACAATTATTTTTAAACAGAGGCTGACCGGACGCAGAATTTTTAAACCCATTAATAGCTAATCTATGAAAACCAAAGATGATATTATCGCGAATTATAAGAGTACTATTCTCGGGCCCTCGCCGTTCGCCTTTCTTAAATTCTTGACGTACATAATCCATTAATTTCTCTCCGGTAAGTCCACTTGCGCTGCTATTCAACATACATAAAATTCCACACATATAATTATATTCTTGTTTATATCTTTAGGTATTTTAACTATATTATAATCTTGGTTATGTATAAGATGGAAGGAGTAGTAAATGGAGTATTCTATTGTCAACAAAATCGGACTCAACAGCTAAGTGATCGAATATATTCTCGCAACACCACCTCTGCGCCTATAAAAATGAACTATAGTGTCAGACCCACCCAAACCCGTTATGTTCACATGCCAATTTTAGATGTACGAAAACCCACAACGGTACCCTGTCAACAAAAACCCGTTTATAATACGGATACCATGTTCACCCCAGCTACCTCACTACCATTCAACGGTTATCAAGCAAATGTAGATACTGAAACCAAATTGAGAGATACCATATTTCCATTACAAGCATGTCCACAAGCATATTATATGCCAGGAACTTATAGTGATATGTATAATAGTTCATATCTTGTAGCAGATAGTCATCCTGTTAAAATGACTAATCAGTTACTTTTTAACGAAGAACATTTTAATCCATTTAATCCTAATACTTGTAACACCGGACATAAACTTTTTAATAATCACACACGTGTTCAAATTAGAGATTTGTAAACTACTTATGTATATATCTCACTGTAAGAATTAATGCTACTATAATAAAATAAATTGATGCTACGCCTAAAGTATATCTATATCTGCTCTCATTATTGATTTCTTCATCACATGCAATTATATATGGATCTATGATATTTGTATCATCGTGACACAGTTTATATTCAACTATTGT
>SDBT01011558.1_pt1 | contig 14200 bp, 12 predicted proteins | sample 2277101 | NCBI WGS metagenome assembly SDBT01 (sample SAMN10404973, study PRJNA504765) | marine sediment metagenome | isolation source: marine sediment core GS10_PC15, 103 cmbsf | place: Arctic Ocean: Southern Knipovich Ridge | collected 2010 | reverse complement strand
GAGTGCAAAGAGTTCCTAAAACCGAAAAAAACGGCAGGGTCCATACTTCAACAGCTTCAATTGCTGTTATTCCTGAGATTGAATCAAAAGAAATTCAAATAAATCAAACTGACTTGGAAATTTCTTTTTTCCGTTCCTCCGGCCCTGGTGGACAAAACGTCAATAAAGTAGAAACCGCCGTACGTATTCTTCATAGACCAAGCGGAGTTGTTGTTTCATGTCAAACAGGCCGTTCACAGCATGCTAATCGCGAAGAAGCAATGGGAATTTTACGTTCTAAACTATATAAGGCGATGAAAGAACAAAAAGCGGCTGAAGTTAGCGCCTTAAGAAAAGAACAAATTGGCTCAATGGAACGAGCGGAAAAAATAAGAACATATAATTTTCCCGACGACCGTATAACAGACCATAGAATCGGAAAAAAATTCCATAATCTAGAACGTATTTTGGGAGGCAACTTAGAACCGATTATTAAAGCATTCCAAAAACGTGAAGATGATAATTAATTTTACTTATTTCATTTTATAATACGCCCTGTTCTCCACCCTTAAATCAATGTAAGCAATGTTCGCTAAATTGATTTCTTTCAACTTTTGCAAAGCCAGTAAGCCAAAAGACGGGTCAATTCTCAAACTGAAATAAATTTCTGGGAAGTTTTTTTGAACCGGCACGGCAATAATTTCTTGAAGTTCCGGCTTATCTAACTTAAGGTAACTTGGCAATCCAGTATTTTCTAAAACTCCGAATATTCTAATGAGATTTTCGGCTAAGTGGTTTTCTAAAATAACATTCCCCTTTTTAAGCCGGCGGCCGGAAAAATCGTCTACCTTTCTTATAAGTCCCCCATCTATATCCGGCGCGTCGGCAAAAATAATCCCGCTTTCATTAAACCACCAACAAGAGGATTCAAATAAATTATTTCCGTTTAATTCCGTATTATTTTCCGCGCTATTTTCCGCGTTATTCCGCACTTGCTGGCACCAAACCCCAAATCTTTTTCTTCCTTCTACGGTTAAACTTATTGTTCTTTCAAAATAATCCTTTTTAATTTCAATGTTTTCTATCTGAGGATATTCCACTAAAAAACCAGTGTCTACTTCCCCGCTCTTCCACGCCAAAATATTATTATGTCCTAAAAAAAAATTAAGAGTGGATTTATTTGTAAAAAAAATTCTTAAATCATTAATTAATGCCGATGCGGATTTGCTCTCTGAAAAATCAGTATCTATATTTTTTATTTGAAATAAAGAAGAATAAAAAATCACATATGCGCTTCCGCTAACCAAGGCCAAAAACAATATAAAAAAGCCGTAGATTTTTAACCTTAAAAAAAATCCCTTTCTTTGTTTTTTTTTGTTATTGAGATAAAAAGGCATTTAATCATTTGCGGATTTCCTTAAATCCCAAATATTTTTGGAGCGCTTCCGGCATTTCAACTGAACCGTCTTTCCTTTGATAATTTTCGAGTATTGCTATAATCGCTCTGGAGGTGGCAATTGCCGTTCCGTTTAAAGTGTACGCAAATTCAACGGAACCGTTTTCTTTTTTTATTTTTATTCCCAGGCGCCTTGCCTGATAATCAGTTGTATTAGAAACAGAAGTGACTTCGCCCCATCCGCCAGCTGGTGGATTCCGTCCCGGCATCCATGCTTCCAAATCAAATGCTCTTGCTGCTTGAGCGCCTAAATCACCGGCGCACATTTCAAGCACCCTGTAAGGAATGCCTAATCCTTGCCATAATTTTTCTTCAATATCTAAAAGTTTTTTGTGTATCGCATTAGAATCTTCGGGTTTAGAATACACGAACATTTCAACCTTAGTAAATTGATGAACCCGATATAGCCCTTTTGAATATTTTCCGTAACTTCCGGCTTCTTGCCGAAAACAATGTGAATATCCCGCATAAAACTTTGGCATTGAAGCTTCGTTCAAAATTTCATCCGTATGAATTCCAGCAAGGGTTATTTCAGACGTTGCGACAAGACCCAAATCGGAATCTTTAATCATAAAGGTTTGCGCCTCGGAACCTTTTGGCAAATAACCCGTTCCAAGATAAAATTTTTTCTTTGCCAAGTCAGGAGTGAGCCACAAATCAAATCCCTCTTTTTTCAAAAAATCCAAAGCATAGTGAACCAAAGCAAGCTCAAGAAAAACTCCTTCGTTTTTAAGATAATAAAATCCTGAACCGGCTACCTTTGAACCAATTTCAAAATCAATAATATCCAAATCCCTTCCTATTTCCAAATGATCCTTTACCGGAAAATCTAATTCCAGCTTTTTACCAATTTCCCTTACTGATATATTTTCTTTTTCACTTTTTCCTTCCGGCACAGAATCAAGCGGCAAGTTTGGTATTTGAACCAATATTTTTTGGCGTTCTGACTCTACTTTCACAAGCTGGATTTCTAACTTCCTAATATCTTCTTTTAACGCCTTGGCCTCGTTTATTTTTCTTTCTTCTCCTAACTTTCTCTGTTCAACCTTCAAGTTTTCTGTTTTTTTAATTAGACTGCGCCACCTTTTATCAAAAGACAAAAATTCGTCAACGATTTTTGCATCAACGCCTTTTTTAGTAATTCCCTCTTTTACCAATTCCGGATTTTCTCTGATTAAATTGATATCAAGCATGCCAAATTTATTTAGGTTTCAATGTCGGAAAAATAATGACTTCCTTTATATTATGCCTCTTAGTCACAAGAGCAACCAAACGATCTATTCCAAGGCCGAGCCCGGCTGCAGGAGGCATACCATGTTCAAGTGCTTCCAAAAAATCGCTGTCCAAACGCGAAGCTTCTCGATTGCCAGACCGATATGATTTTTCTTGTTCTTCCATCCGCGACCTCTGATCAATTGGGTCGTTTAATTCGGAAAAACCATTTACCACTTCCACCCCGTCAACAATTAACTGAAACCTTTCTGTTAATTCGGGGTTTTTCGGATATGATTTTGCCAAAGGAGAAATTGATTTAGGATAATAGGTTAAAAAAGTAGGGTCAATAATTTTAGACCTTACTTCTTTTTTAAAAACGTCATCAATTTTATCCGCTTTAATTTTTTTTAAATCCTTTTTGGCATATTTTTTAAAGGCCTCAGTAAGGGTCATTTCCTGCCATTTACCTTTAATGAATTTTTTTAAAATCTTTTTAGTAAACTTCATAAGCCCTTTCCAGTCCTGATAAACCCAATAAAGTTCTAACATCGTGAACTCCGGATTATGTTCCTTGTCTATTCCCTCATTCCTGAAATTTCTTCCGATTTCAAACACCTTCTCAAAACCGGCTATCAACAGCCTTTTTAAGTAAAGTTCCGGAGCAATCCTTAAATAAAAATCAACATTTAAAGCATTATGATGAGTAATAAAAGGCCTGGCCTTGGCGCCTCCCGGAATCGGCTGAAGCATTGGAGTTTCAACCTCTATAAAACCTTCCTTATAAAGCGTTTCTCTAATTGAACGAATTATTTCCGAACGCTTAGAAATAGTTTTTTTTACTTCTGGATTTAAAATAATGTCTAAATATCTCTTACGAAAACGCTCTTCGGTATCTTTCAGGCCATACCATTTATTAGGCAAAGGACGCAGGCTCTTTACAATAATTTTTACTTCTTTTACTTCAACGCTCTTTTCTCCTTTTTTAGTTTTAAAAAGCGGACCGTCTATAGAAATAAAATCTCCTACATCAAGGGTTTCTTTAAATAATTTAAAATCTTTAAGATTATCCTTTTTAAAAACAGCCTGGATTTTTCCGCTTTCGTCTTTTAAATCTATAAAAATAAGATTGCCTTGGTCGCGCAGACCCATCATTCTCCCAACTAAAAAAAGTTTCTTTTTTGAAAGAGAAAGTTTATTAAAGTTTTTCAAGGCCTCATTTATCAGATGAGTCCTTCTTATTTTCGACGGATAAGGGTTCACGCCCCTTTTTTTAAGTTCTTTTAATTTTTTTTGCCTTTCTTTAATAATGTCCGCGAGCATGTTTTTATCTTACCCTATTTTCAGTATTTTGTATTTTACTTTGCCTCCCGGAGTTTCTATTTCAATTTTTTCTCCGACTTTTTTCCCTAGAAATGCCTTTCCCAAAGGAGATTCGTTAGAAATCAAATTGGTTTCTGGCCGAGATTCGCGTGAACCAACAATGGTATATTTAAAAACTTTTCCGTTTTTTTCAACATCAACTGTTGAGCCTATACCCACTGAATTCCTGTTTGAATCTTTCTTAATAATAACAATGTCTCTAAGTATCCCTTCTAATTCAAAAATCCTGCTTTCAATTTTTCCCTGTGCCTCTTTAGCATCCGAATATTCGGAATTTTCCGACAAATCGCCATATTCTTTGGCAAGTTTAAGACGCTCGGCGATATCCTGCCTGCCTTCTTTTTTAAGATAATTAAGTTCATCCTGAAGTTCTTTAAAGCCTTCTTTGGTTAAATAATGCGCAGTCATATACCGTTTATTTATTAATTAATACTATAGCGGGCAGAGCGTGCCCGATATATTGAATATTTTATTCACTATAACTTTTGAACTTGTAAAGAATTTATTTCCACTGAAGTGTCCCTTCCGAAAACCGGGACCATCACCTTTATTTTTCCGTGTTCTTCATCCACTCCTGAAACCCGGCCATCATAGTCCTTAAAGGGACCGTCTATAATTTTTACGAACTCGCCGATGCGAAAATCAATCCGGAATTTCGGTTCCTCTTTAGACATTCTACTCATTAATGATTCCACTTCTTCCCTAGAAAGAGGTGTTGGTTCTGTTGAATCGGCCCCGACAAACCCGGTGACTCGCGGCGTATTCCTGACAACATACCAAGAATCTTCACTCATAAACATATCAACTAATACATAACCGGGATAAATTTTTTCTTCAACTATTTTTCTTTTACCATTTTTAACCTTTATTTTTTTCTCTTTCGGAACTATTATATTAAAAATCTTATCATTCATACTCAACGACTCAACTCTCTGTTTTAAATAGCGTGCAACTGCATCTTCATAACCAGAATAGGTATGAACCGCATACCAATGGCGTTCCCCTTTTTTCTTAGGGGCTTCTTCCCTTTTTTTAACAATATTTTTTTTCTGTTTTTCCATCAGCTTAAATTAATTTTTTTATTTTTTTATATAAAAAACGTCTCAAGTAAATAAGAAAATATCAAATCAAGTATGCCTAAAAAGGCCGCTACAATAAGGGAAATTACTATTACAATTATGGTTAAACGAAGGGTCTCGCGGCGAGTGGGCCAATTAACTCTCCGGAATTCTTGACGAGATTCCCGTATGTAAGATTTAAATCTTGCTAACATAGCACTAATATACAAATTTACGCAAATAAAGCAAATTATATGTCTAAATTCTGCACCGTTGACGCCTGGCTTTGAATAAAGTGTTTTCTTGGCTCCACTTTTTCTCCCATTAATATATCAAAAAGCCTTTCGGCTTCTTCCACATCATCCATGGTTACTAATTTTAAAATTCTTTGTTCTGGGTCCATCGTCGTTTCCCAAAGCTGTTCTGGATTCATTTCTCCAAGACCCTTATAACGCTGTATGTTAAGGGATTGCCGCTTCTCCAAACGTTCTATTTCTTTGATGATTTTGTCTTTCTCGGCATCATTATAAGCATATTTTACTTCTTTTCCAAACTGTATTCTGTAAAGCGGGGATTGAGCTATGTAAAGATGTTTACTTTCTATAATCTGAACAAAATGCCTGTAAAACAAAGTTAAAAGCAAGGTTGTAATATGGGCCCCGTCAACATCACTATCGGTCATAATAATGATTTTGCCGTATCTTATTTTGGAAATATCAAACTCGTCGCCGATAGCCGTGCCAATAGCCATAACTAATGAACGAATTTCTTTATTGGCAAGCATTTTGTCTATCCTGCTTTTCTCTACATTAAGTATTTTACCGCGCAAAGGCAATATTGCCTGAGTTCTTCTGTCACGCGCCATCTTACTCGAACCGCCGGCTGAATCCCCCTCTACAATAAACAACTCTGATTCTTCCGGATCGCGACTAGTGCAGTCGGCAAGCTTTCCCGGTAAAGTCATTCCCTCAAGGACACCTTTTCTAAGTATTGTTTCTTTTGCCGCCTTGGCAGCTTTCCGTGACTTGGCTGTCAGAAGACATTTTTCAATAATTACCCTGGCATCAGCGGAATTTTTGTCTAAAAATTCTTTTAAAGCTTCTGCAACAACGTTTTCTACAACAGTCCTGACAGGCGGGTTTCCAAGCCGGGCTTTGGTTTGACCCTCAAATTGCGGCTCATGGAGTTTAACTGATACGATTCCGACTAAACCCTCCCTAGTGTCATCTCCTATTAAATTTTCTTCGGATTCCTTTAAATAGTTATTATTCCTCGCCCAATCATTCAGGGTTCTGGTTAAGGCCGAGCGGAAACCCGTAAGGTGCATTCCGCCGTCCGGCGTATAAATATTGTTAGCAAAACTTAATTCCTGGGTTTCATTCTCGTTATTATAAATAAAAGCAGTTTCTACTTCTATGTTTTTTTGTTCCTTATAAACATAGAAAATTTTTTGTTGGATCTGCTGATTAGTGCGATTGAGATGATTAATAAATGAAAGCAACCCACCCTCAAAATAGAAAGCATAATAAAAAACTGATTTCTGCCTGTAGTCGATTACTTCAATTTTTACTCCCTTGGTTAAAAACGCCTGCTGGCGAAGATGATCAATTATTTTCTTACGGTCAAATTCAATTTTTGAAAAAATTTCTTCATCTGGTTCAAAAATTACTTTTGTTCCTTGCTTCGCACATTTGCCTTCTTTTTTTACATTGCATTTTGGTTTTCCTTTCTCGTATTCCTGAAAGTAAAGTTCTCCTTTTCGGCAAACTTCCACTCTCATCCAAGTGGATAAAGCGTTAACGACTGAAACTCCAACACCGTGAAGCCCGCCGGCAACTTTATAGGATTCCCCGCCAAATTTTCCTCCAGCGTGCAAAGTAGTCATTACTGTTTCCAGGGCAGATTTTTTTGTCTGTTTATGAATGTCGACTGGAATTCCCCGGCCGTCATCAGTAATTGAAACACGGTTGTTTTCAAATAATTCAATTCTGATATTTTTAGCAAAACCGGCCATCGCCTCGTCAAGTGAGTTATCACAAACTTCCCAAATTAAATGATGAAGCCCGTCAACACCCGTAGAGCCAATATACATCCCCGGCCTTTTTTTAACCGGTTCAAGTCCTTCTAGAACGTAAATATCCTTAGCGTCATAAGAAGGATTGTTTTTTTCTTTCGATTTTTCTTCTATCATGTCTAATTAAAATATACCCGCTTTGGGTACCTTTATTATATCAAGAAACAACACCAAAAACAATGAAAATTGGCGCCGAAAACACCATTTTTCAAGCTAATTTTATGGCTATCAATCCGTGTTTTCTAATTTTCTCTTTATATCCCGGAAAACTATAATACATTTTCTCCAAGTCCTGTATTGATTTTACGCTAGGATTAATCTGGCTCGGTTTATATTTTCTACAAAGCACTGAAATTGTTTTAAAAAGCTCCACGCTTTTTACTTTCTTATCTAATTTTCCTTTCCCGCAAACTAATCTTATTGTATCCCCTTCTTTTATATTAATAAACTTTCTTGTTGCCGCCCGGGTTTCAATTTTCTTTTTTCCACTTTTTACCGCGTCAAAAATATTCTTATCTATTTTCTTAAACCTTAATTGAATTGTTTTATCTCCCATGACAACGCTTGAACTTTTTACCAGACCCACACGGACAAGGATCATTTCTTCCTACATTTTTAAAATTATCGGCCTCGTGCGAATGAACCGGAATCGCCGGGTTCAACTTATCTTTATTTTCAACTGCTTCTTTTTTCATTTCTTCTATTTTTTCTTTGTTTTTTTCCAGCCATTTTTCGAAACCACCCACCATATTCTTATACAATTGATAACTTTCCCTGCGATATTCCACTAAGGGTTCATGTTGTCCATAGGCGCGCATCCCAACCGATTCGCGTAACGCTTCCATGCTTTCCAAATGATTCATCCATAAAACGTCTAAGGTTGATAAAACAGCCGGTGGCATCCCTTCTAATAAAAGTTCTTGTCTTCTCTTGTAAACCACAGTCCTCTGTTTATTTAAAACATCGTCGTATTCCAACAAATGTTCTCGGCTATCGAAATAAAATCCCTCCACTTTTTTCTGTGCCTCATTAACAGCTTTCGTAACCATACTCGATTCTATTGGCTGGTCTTCTGGAAGCTTGAATCCTTCCATTAAAGACTTTATGCGTTCTCCGCCGAAAATTCGAAGTAAATCATCTTCTAAGGAAAGGGAAAACTGTGTGGAGCCAGGGTCGCCCTGTCGGCCGCTTCTTCCCCTTAATTGATTATCTATTCTTCTCGCCTCATGTTTGTCCGTGCCTATAACATGAAGCCCTCCGGCTTCCCGCACTTTTTGGGCGTCTTCTGGAGTCCCGGGATTTCCGCCTAAAACTATATCAATTCCCCTCCCCGCCATATTAGTAGCGACAGTTACGGAGCCGGATCTCCCCGCCTGCGCGATAATCGCACCTTCTCTCTCATGGTTTCTGGCATTTAAAATTTCATGATTTATTCCGGATTGTTTTAAAAGTTTAGAAAGAAGCTCATTTTTTTCAATTGAAGAAGTCCCGACTAAAATCGGCTGGCCATTCGCGCTTCTTTCCCTTATTTCTTTTATTACAGCATTATATTTCACAGTTGGGTTTTTAAAAATTAAATCAGGCAAGTCCTTCCTTATAACCGGCTTATTCGGCGGAATACTTGTAACCTCCAAATTATAAACTTTATGGAATTCTTCCGCTGAAGTTTGAGCCGTCCCGGTCATTCCGGATATTTTTTTATATAATCGGAAATAATTTTGAATGGTAATTTGAGCAAATGTTCGGGACTCCTGTTTAACAACAACATTTTCCTTTGCCTCAATTGCCTGGTGAAGTCCGCTTGAATATCGCCGGCCGTACATTTTTCTACCGGTAAATTCGTCTATGATGACTATCTCCCCTTTTTCAACTATGTACTGGCGGTCCTTGTGAAAAAGGGCTTTTGCCTTAAGTGATTCCTCAAGATAATGAACCAGTCGAGAATTTTCCGTTCCGTATAAATCTTTAATTCTCAAAAGTTTTTCAACCTTATCTATTCCCTCATCGGTGATACTAACGCTTTTATTTTTTTCATCTGCCAAATAATCTTCTTCCGAAGAAAGCTCGCCAACTATTCTGGCAAATATTTTATAAAATTCGCTCGATTCGGAATCGGGCGCCGCGATGATTAAAGGCGTCCTGGCTTCGTCTATTAAAATACTGTCAATCTCGTCGATAATGCAGTAATTAAATCCTTTTTGTGCCTGTCCATCCGGAAAATACGCTAAATTATCCCTTAAGTAATCAAATCCAAACTCATGGTTAGTACCATATATAATGTCGGCAAGATACGCTTCTTTCTTGGAAACCGGCCTTAAAAACTCCTGAACAACCTTGAAATTGCCGAATTCATCCCTTTTTTTATCAAGTTCTTTTTCGCTTTCCTGCTTATCTTTTTGAGAAGTGTAATTCGGGTCGTATAAATAAGCGTTGTCATGGGTAAGGCAGCTAACCGAAAGCCCTAAAGTGTCGTAAATCTGGCCCATCCAAACAGCATCACGCCTTGCGAGATAATCGTTTACCGTAATGATATGAACTCCCTTTCCTGAAAGGGCGTTCAAGTAAGCCGGCGCAGTAGCCGCTAAAGTTTTTCCTTCTCCGGTCAGCATTTCGGCAATTTTTCCCTGATGCATTACCAACCCGCCGATAAGCTGAACATCAAAGTGCCGCTGACCCAATGTTCTTTTGGAAGCTTCCCGCACTAAGGCAAAAGCTAACGGCAATACTTCATCAAAATTATTCCCTTCCCTTATACTCTTTTTTAACTCTTCACTTTTCTTTTTTAACTCAATGTCTGTTAGTTTTTCGAGGGATTGTTCTAGGGAATTAATTTTTTTTAGAATGGGTTTGAAATCATATTTCCCGAAAAGTTTTTTAAAAAATTTCATAAAAAATTTTTGATTTCAAAATTACTGTTGTAATATTTTCATCTACCTGCCTTTATGCCTTTATACTTTTTTATTTCTCGTTGAAGTTTGTCTTTAACTTTATTTATCGCCACCCGAATATTCCAATCCTCATGGTCTGCCCTCAAAACTTTCCCAGGAATTTCCATGTTTGCCTCTGCCCTAAAAACATCTCCTTTGTGATGATGCCTGGTCGTTCTTGCTATTTCTACAAAAATTTCGATATTTGTTTGCTCTTCGAATCTTTTTAAAAATTTATCAACTGAACCTATTTTGTTGTTTATATATTCAGTAATGGCCGGTGTAAGTTCTAAATTTGTGGCTTTTATATTTATTTTCATATGTCTAATTTTAAAAATTATAGTAATAATTTTACCATACAAAAAACCGCCCTGGAAATACCAAGGCGGTTTTCAAAAATAAAAGACCTTATTTTCTCTTTCTCCTTCTTGTGGTCTTTCTTACTGTTTTCTTAACTATTTTTCTCTTTACTGTTCTCTTTACTGTTCTCTTTTTTGTCGTTCTCTTTTTAGCTGTTTTCTTTACAGCTTTTCTTCTTTTTGTTGCCATCTTAGACCATCGTCAACGCCTTATAGCGAGCGTCAGCTCGGTATATCGGGCTACTCCGATATTGAATTTCGACGTATCCGAAAATAAAATGTTTTTAAAAGTTAAAAAGTTGGAATTGACCGCCGACCTTTCAAAATTTTTATTATAATAAAATAACCAATCACACCAACTTTTCTCACAAAAATTTTTTGTTTTTTTCTCTTTATTTAATTCTAAAGAAAATAAAATTTAATTTCAACTGTGGATAACTTATTTTGTTAAAAAATTATTATTTCTTCTTCTAAATCAATTCCAAATTTGTTTTTTACTTCTGATTTTGCCAATTCAATTAAATTTCTAACATCACTTGCCGAAGCATGCATTACATTAACGATAAAATTCGGATGTTTTGGAGAAATCATTGCTCCCCCGCAAGAAACCCCATTAAGTCCCGCCTCGGAAATCAAATAAGCCGCTGGAATTACCGGGAATGGGTCGGTTTTTATCACAAATTTAAACTCCTTAATCCTGTTTTTGGGCGCTTTTTTAATATCGACATTTTTAAAAGTGCTTCCGATATTCGGATATTCCAACGGCTGGTGTTCTTTGCGGTAATAAATATTTTTTTGAATAATATCTCTTATTAATTTTTTATCCCCTTTTTTTAAATCTAAAATTGCCTCAATAATAATTTCTCCGGGATTAATCACTTGTTCTTTTCCTCCGGAGGAAAAAACGCTATTACGGTAAGAAAAACCGCATTCTTTATTTTTTCTTCTTATGATTTTGGGAGTCGAAGAAATATCAATACTTACAACTTCCTTCACTATATTTTTAATTTCACCCCCAAAGGCGCCAGCGTTTCCGCGAATCGCCCCGCCAAGGGTACCCGGAAGGCCGCCCGCCCATTCCAAGCCGGCAAAACCTTTATCTAAAAAATGATTAATTAAGTCATCCATCAAAACGCCGGCGCCAACTGAAAGAGAAAACTCGTTTATTTTTTTTATATTGTTAAAATCCGGTTTTAAAACCAGTCCATTAAAACCATTATCGCTAAAAAGAATATTTGTTCCTCCTCCTAAAATAAAAACTCCGTCTGCGATTTTACGCCACTTGTCTATATTTTTTATAATCTCTTCTGCTTTTTTAGCCCTAAAAAAATAACGAGCCGGACCGCCTATTTTGTAACTACTATGATCGCTTAATTTGATTTTCTCCTCCAACATTTTTAAAAACCAAGAACTTATATCCCAAGAAATTCCATATGAGAGAGACGAAGGTAGCGGTTATTGCACCTATGTTCGCCCACCTTTCGGGAGAAAATCCATCCGGCGCGCTGATAATGTTAACAACAAAAGACGCAATACTGACATTAATCGCGAAACCAATAATACTGACGATGAAAAATTTACCGAACTCGCCGGCCGTAGCCGACTGACCGGATGAGAAAGTCCAATGTTTGTTCCAAAAATAACTGTTTATACTCGCAACTACAAAAGATATCGCCTTAAAAACAGAAAACCAATAACCCGAAGCAATGGCTGTAGCCAATATCAAGAGATTCAAAATTCCTAAATCCAGAAGCGTATTCAAAGAACCGATTACTATAAATTTTACGAACTGAAAAATTACGGGGATGGAACGACCTATTAAACCAGCCACAAATAAAGCGGAATTGAAAAGTAAAATTATGGCCAGGATGATTAGAGCACCACTCGTCACATTCAAATCAAGAAACGGCAATTTTAGATTACCCAAAACAGGCATGAGAAGAAGCCCTGTTAAAAAACCGACAATTGTGACAATCAGATAATTTTTTTTATTCATTGAATTGGAAAAAGAAAACTCAAGCCGGAAAGGCCAATAATGGTAATTAAACCAATAATGATTATTATAACGGCAATTAAGACTTTTTTTATCTTCATTTTATTTCAGAGCGTAAGTTATATTAACTTGAATGCTAATCTCTTGAGTTCCAGGCTCAATCTGCGGCAAAGAAACTGACCCTTCTCCTCCTATGCCCAAGGCGGCGCCTTTAGAATAATAAATTGGACTCGGATATTCCGAAAAACTTATTATTTTACCCAAAATCGCGCCGTTAACCGAAGCCATTTGTAATGCCTTGGTTTTTGCTTTCTCAAACGCCTGATTTCTGGCTTCAGTTAAATATTGTTCCTGGTTTTCAACCGTAAAAGACACATTGCTAATTTGATTAATTCCAAGCGGCGGCAAACCGTCCAAAATTTCGGCCACCTTCGTTAAATCGCGAACTTTCACGGAAACGGTCTGGGTTAAGGTATATCCACTGATAAAAGTTTTTCTGGTTTCTTCATCATATTCGTATTTTGGATAAAGACTGTACTGCGTCGTCTTTATGTCTTTTTCTTCTATTCCCTCACTTTTAATAAATTCAACAGTTGCATTCATTTTATCCGTATTGTCCGTATAAATATCTTTAGTGCTTGTTCCTTCTGAAATGACGGAAAAAGAAAGATTTGCTAAGTCCGGAGAAATTTCAATCTTTCCCTCTGCCGAAACATTAATGGTTTTTGCCGTATATAAAGAATCGGCGTACTTTTTTGCCGGACCCCAAAATACGCAGTAAACAACGGCTATCGCCAAAAAAACCAAAAAACCGACAATTACTATATTTTTAATTTTTAAACTATTATCCGGCATATTTTTATTTTATATTTGTTAATTTTATTATTTTTTTTATTTCTTCTTTTTTTAGACTTGCTCCTCCGACAAGGACGCCTCCTATTTCATCTAATTGTATAACAAAGTTTTACCTTTGCCAATTTAAGATACTGTACCTTATTGTCACTATAAACAAAGACGTTAATCCGTTCTTAATTACTCATCTGCTATTTTATATATTTTCTTTTCGCCGGATGGTAGTTCATATTGTAATTCAGTGTCAGATATCCAGTTAGGATTGAATGACCAAAGTGGTTCATCTGTAGTTTCTATAAGTATCTTTTCTTCAGTAAAGAGATTATAAAGATATAAAAAAGAGATTTTGCATTCTTTTCTGTATTGTTCTTTGAGCTTTTGGGTTAATTGATAATCTCCTGTCCAAATCTGACCTGGCTGAATAGGAATATAACCGGTATTGATATTAAGAGGAAATCCTCCCATAGCGCCTCCTGGAGCTTCAAAAATATCAACTTTCCAATTTTGAACATCTATCCTAAAATAACCAACTACATACGCCCCTTGGAATATATCCCCCCAAAAGTATCTTCCGTCTTCTGTCCATTTATCAAAACCAAGACTTCCAACTATATTTGGATACTGCTCTATAATTGATTTTGCGGATAATGTAAAGATATTTTCTTTGGTTTTGAGATCTTTGATGACTAAAGCATAATCCAATTTACCAAGATAACCTCGTCTAAGAACGATAAAAACTTCAGTAGGATCAACGCGAAAGTCGGGAGAAAAATTGGCCTTAAAATTCCCTTTCTCATCTTTTTCACTAAAGATTAAAATTTCTTCTCCTTGGCTGTCATAACTATACCGCCATAATTCCATAGTAGATCCCAAAGGTAATTTGTCATTTTTATAATCATAAATGGGT
>SDBT01011557.1_pt1 | contig 14200 bp, 18 predicted proteins | sample 2277101 | NCBI WGS metagenome assembly SDBT01 (sample SAMN10404973, study PRJNA504765) | marine sediment metagenome | isolation source: marine sediment core GS10_PC15, 103 cmbsf | place: Arctic Ocean: Southern Knipovich Ridge | collected 2010 | reverse complement strand
ATAGTCTGAAACTACATTTGGTGCGAAACTTTCCACATTTGGTATTGACCAAAATAATACTCTCATTTTTTTGTTCCAAATAAATGAAAAAGAATAGTCATTAGAATCATAAAATTAAATACACTAAATGCTAAAGCTACACCTAACATAATTTGTTCTGCGATATTCATTCTGTCTCCATTATATCTTTAACCGCCACCATTACCGCATCCTTAGCATATCTATATTTAGGTTGCCAGCCCAAATCCATGATTTGTTGATTGTTCGCCATTAGTTCCGGATTATCTCCCTTCCAGTTTGCAGCACTACCCAACCATTTTCTCGGCTTTGTTATTTCTGTTGCTACCATAACGGCATTAGCCAAAGTCCTAATTGTAATATTATCGTTGGAACATACATTCCATGAGCCAGTTCTATGGAATCTATTCAACATCAATATAAAAGCACTTACCGCATCGTCTACATGTATATACGGTTTTTTAGAGCCGGGCTCATCTCCGAGCATTTCTAAATGCTCGTTGTCAGACTTAAGCTTTTTAATAAAGTCGTGTATGACTCCGTGAGTAACTCCTGAACCCACGGTAGCACAAAGTCTTAGACTAACACCCTTAATTTTGCCTAACTGTGTATATACGCTGACTATTCCTTCTGAAGCAAACTTGCTCACCCCATAAAGAGATGTGGGATTAACACTACTATATTCCTTCGGCACAGAACAGTATGTAGTACCATAAACCACTATTGATGAAGCAAAGATAAATCTACACCCTTCGGGAGCATACTCACACAAGTATTGTGTGGCTAATGTATTGTCATGTATTATTTGAAATGGATTACTCTCATCCATCTTTGTAAGAGGGTTTGCGGCCAGATGAAATATTACATCCGGGCGGAATTGTCTCATCATTGCCTGAACGCAACGACTATCTGTCAAGTCACACTGTATGTGCATTTCTGCTTTTTGACAGTAACCTAATACGTCACTACCTACAGGAGAATAAAAGAAATATCCGGAAGGAATAATACCTTCCTTATTTTTTTTCAACCTGTATTGAACGCGATTCCTACCAACCGTATAGATTTCGTTCTCTATTCCCGGATAGAGTTCCCTTAACCTTCGGGTAAGGTGAGACCCGATAAATCCGGTACCACCAGTTACTAAAATTTTCATTAGAGTCCCATCTTTAAAGAGTGTCCAATTTTGTTAGCGAGTTCTTGACGTTCATCTTGTTCTGACTTGTGAGCATTCCCATATACATGTTTCCATAATCTGTGCAATACTTCATCTTTAATATAAAGATAATGTGGACGTAAACAGTTTGATTTTTCGCCTTCTGTATATATCAAAGATATATAAAAGTAACATCCTCTATCATCAGATGTTTTTTCTATAACTAAAGAGACATTAGAATTTAGCTTACAAGCATATGTATAAGTAATTTCTTCAGTAGGAGTATGTTTCCATACGCTTCTTTCACATAACCCAATCTTAATGGCTACATCAAAAATTTCTTGCCCATATTTTTTAGTCATAATGCCAACCTTTCCTTTACCTCCAGAAATGCGTCATCGCATTTCTGAACTTCGTCTTGTAATCCCAACTCTGCTAGAATATCTCTTACTCTGTGAAAGTAGGTATGATTTTTCATAACCACTTCATGTCCAGCCTGAGCTAACTCTCTTCTTTCATCTGGCCTATCAAGCCACACCTTTATCTTTTCCATGAATTCTTCCGGCGTTTTCCCATAAACGATTTCCGTAGGAAATAGTTTATGGAGGTCTTCCACGTAATCAGATATCACAAAACACTTATTAGCTAACAGCTTAAAGGGTCTCTCAATTATATCATAGCCGAAATCCTGTGAATGAGGTTCACTTAAATTCGGGCAAATCTTGGCCGAAGAAAATAAGTGTTTAACCTCACTGTCTTGAAGAAAACCACAATACTGAGATACACCCCAAGGTTGGTTACCGAAAATCTTGATACGCAAATTAACTCCGGGGGCACACATAGGAATAAACCACCGGTCAAGAGTCTGAGATTTGTATCCCCATCTACCTCCTACGAATGCTAGGTCACATTCATACTCTGGTTTAGACTCACCTTTGGTGAACTCAAAGATATCGGCGGCATTAACTAAAGATTCCATCTTTAATCCTTGCTGACGCCAGTGTCCATGAGTCTCTGCCAGCCTATGTTCTCCGTAGTGTACGTAGCCAAAGTTGGGCTTGCCCGTAAGTTCCTTCAACTTCATCACCAAGTCTATCTCTTGTGGAGATGCAATTAAAACCGGATACCTATTTCTGTCTAGAGTGTCCGACAATGGTCCCCAATCTGAGGTCTTCATGATTACGTGCATATCGGGTCTTTCCTGAATACACTTAATCAGGGATTCGTTGAGATTAAAGGTCTGACCAATAAAGAAATCCGGATTAATCTCATCAAAGGCATCAAAGATAGACTTCTTGTGTATGTCCCATATGGTTACATCATGGCCCATCATTTGGAACACACGGGCCAAACCCATCCTAATGTAATAATGGGCAAATGGGCCGTCATTAGATATCATTACTTTCATGCGGCTACCTCATTCAAATATGCATATTCACCACGAAGTTCTTTTGCTTTTTTGTTATAAGCTATAGCCGCCATTTTTTCTTCCGTAAAATAGGCAATATGTATAGACTTTTTATTATATCTTATTGTCGCACTCCATTTTTTCTTCTCTTTATTCCAAGAAACGCCTTTGTATTTAGATGAAGAATTTATGTTTGGGCCTCTGTTGTATTGATTTTGTAATCTTGTAACCCATCTACAGTTTTTAGGACAATAATCACCGTCGTTATCTATTCTATCAATTTGTAAATTGTCTTGATAACCATTGGCTAACGCCCAGTTTCTAAAGGTAATAAAATTTTGTTTCCATTCATCACATATCTTAATTCCTCTACCACCATAATATTTATATGATTTGTTGCCTTTCCTATTACAGCGATATATCATATCTTTCCAAGTTTTGTATAGTCTAGTGTTAGAATTACCGTGTAGTTTGCTCATCGTAATGTTTTCCAATCTTTCGATTTCTCAATCCTAGAAATTTGCATATGTTTTGGTTCCAAAGCATTAAACTTGCCACCCTTCTTGATGACCTCATTTAAAGCCTCAAATACGTACCATCTATTCTTATTTCTATCCTTAACAACTTTCCTAAATAGCCCTAATTCCTTACCTGTAAGGTAAGCAATATAACACCATTTAGTAGGTAGGTCATAGGCGAAGATAGTAACCTTATCATCTACAATTGTTACTCCTATCTCTGCATCATCAATTTGGTCAACACTGTCTACAACAACAGAAGACTCCTTCTTGTTAATCTTATCAAAGGCAATATTGTTGAATATCAGGTCTCCATGAATAAGTAGAACGTTTTCGTTTGTGGCCGCATTTAACCCCAACCGGGTTTCCTCAAGAGTATTAGTATCCTCGTACAGTTGATTCTCTATCACATGTACACTGGATGGTAATGTGTTGATTATTTTATCGGCCTCGAATCCCACCGTGATAATCAATTCACATTTGGGATAGGATATATAAACATTCTCAATAATTTTCCCAATTAGCGTCATTCCATCCGGCAACATAAGCAAAGACTTGGGACCGTACGATTTCATTCTGTGCCCTATGCCGGCACATAATACTATTATACTTAATCCCTGCGTATTCTTTACATAGGGATTACGTGTAGTCGTTACAAATCTATTGTTGGGCATGCCTTGCTTGCGTCTTCATGGCAATTCTTTGCCAGTTGCGCTCCCATATTGACTTATCTACGGTAAAGGTAGAATTATCGGGTTGAATCCTAACAAAGGTCAAAGCTTGTGCTATATGACAAATCATAAACTTTTCGCTAATTCTTATCCATAGGTCATAATCCTCACAGGTCCGCATCTCGTTATCATAGAATCCAAACTGGTCCCTAACAGCTACTAAGGCTTCCTTTCTTATAACAGCGCCACTATGTACAATACACTCTTGAAGCAATCTTTCTTGAGAAAAGGGTTCCTTATATTCCCGAAGAACATTTCCTGTGGCTTCATTGAAGATATCATAATCGGCATAGACCACGCCAATCTCTGGAGACTGCATCATATATGTTACACAAACTTCGACTTTGTGTGGATGCATTTCATCATCAGCATCAAGATTGGCGTAAAAGTCGGTTTGGTCTAGAGTGGCTTCTATTGCTATATTACGTGCCCTACTAGGGCCACCGTTTCTATTTAGAGCTATTACCCCGACTGCCCTGTCTCCGATTTTGGTCATCTTCATTTTATAGTCAGGTGTCTTGTGCTCTTGATACTCCCTATCTTTAAACACCTTGGCATCTATGATGCCAAGTGTGTCATCGGTAGAACAATCATCAACAATAACAACTCCCATATTGGGATAGGTTTGTCCCAATATGCTGTCTATTGCGCCCGGAACATATCTTCCGTAATTGTACACGGGCATCATTACGGTTACGAATGGTGTATCTTGCATACGTCTTCCCAGCTATGAATAAAATCTAAGGTTTCTTGTTCTTGTGCTTTACTGCCAATTTTATCTTCTATGTACCCACCATCATTACCACCCAATAGTTTATGGTAAGCCCTAAAGACAACTTGGTGATAAATATCGTAAGGAGTTACCATGATATATCTCTTAAGCTGTCTGTTGTGAAAATGGTCAAGTTTTTGAACAAAATCGGCCGGAATAACTTCTCCCATTTTATATCCGGAATAGTAAACTCCACGGCATTTTAATACCCCAACGTCCAACAGTCTTTCATACACGGCGTCTTTTTCTAGATGGTGGACTAATTGGTACTTGATGGCTGTGCCATCAAGGAAGGATTCAATCTTATCAAGACATTCTTTAACCAACTTAAAACCTTCCGGGACAACTACGATAATTGAGTTAGGTTTGATTGTTTGATTTTTTGCGGATATCAAAGACGCTTCAAGTCTTTGTAGCGGATTCATAAGGCCACCATTGTCTACGATAACAAAGTCTACACTTACACACATCTCTTCATAAACATCATCTATGGGTTTATCTTTACCCTCGGCCCAGTTTTCATCTCTACAAGCCATACAGATACGGTTGATTTTGTACGCATCAAATCCATCAATAACTTCGCGTTCTTTATTATCAAACTTATCCAAACGACCTAATTGACACCCGGTCTGTTTTACTCCTGTGTATTCGCAGAATATACAGTCATGACAATGAGTGGTTGTTTCCACGTTTTTCTTGTTACTCACGATGAGCCTCCACTACAAAACAATTTCCGTTGATTCTTTTCTTGTCAATTTTAAGTCCTAACTCGGATAGTAACCCGACTATTTCATTGCATTCATACATACCGAAATGTGTACTCCATGCACTATCTCTCTTGTTATAGAAGACTAAATTAGCATCGGAAACAGATATCTGTCCCAATACAACAGACTTACAGCATTCAAACAAGTCAGACCCACCAATGATAATCTTACCACCGTGTCTTAGCTTCATGACCCAATTTTGTAATGTGTTCATTAAATCGGAGCCGTGGATAAAATTCAGTATATCCGGCGCGTTTATTTCTGTACATTCTGATGTGTCACATACAGAATCAAGATTGCGGAAATCTATAGCCGTCTTACCTTCCCCACCCGTGGGGTCAATTGTAGTATATCCATTAATAGGTATTAAATTAACGCCGATAGAAAGTTTCATAAAATACTCCTGATAAGTTTAGTATCCGCTACTTCTTCAAAGGTCTCGTTCCATTCCCGTGTAAATCTTTCAACGGAAAAATCCCGGAGAATAGTTTCTCTGGCCGCTTTCCCTAGCTTTTTAGCTAGGTCTTCATCCTTGAGTAATAACTCAAGATATTCACGCATTTCCTTTTCGTTATTGGTAAGGAATCCGTTGACCCCATTTTCAATTACTTCCGGAATCATACAGGTAGCTGTGGAAACCACGGCACATCCACACGACATAGCCTCTAATAAAGAAGTAGGCACGGGAGATATGGTTGAGGTATTAATAAAGATACGGTGATTGTTGTAGATATCTATTAACTCGTCCGGTTTGGCCGGACGAGATAGTCCTGCTGTGTCCCCTACGGGGAACACAGGCAATCCTTCTGTAACCCTTCTCCAGATATTAAAACCACAGCACCAATCGCGATTAACCCAATCGTTAACAACTGACAGTATTTTGGTATCTCGACCAATATTGCCAAACTCATCATCACACCTGAACATATCCGCATTGACACAATGCTTAATTACTTTAACATTGTCGCTTTTACCATAACCCCATTTATCAATACTATATCTTGATATGAAAACATTAACATCACCTTGCATGTCGTGCATACTTTGTAATTGTTCTGCATTCCAAGTGGGCATAGGTAGGGTATGCTCAAGACATAACAGAGGTAGCCCTAGCTGACGAGCTAGGTTACTACCAATTTGGTATTGTCCGAATTTATTCTGGCATAGAACAAGGTCTAAATCAAGTCTTAAAGATACCTGTTTGTATCCTAATCTACCATCTAGGAGCATATAATTTTCCGGAACATCTCCGTATGCAGTATTCCAATCCTTTTTAATTTCCTGAACGTCTTCTGCTCTGTACGAATAGAAATTGTTTTCAGTTAAGGCTAAATTGGTTTCATATCGTTCATGAGTAGGAAATGTGAGTATATTAAACGGCTCTCCCTTTTCGCGGGTGGCAGCCCGCGTTAAAGCCGACACTGGTGATATTGGCATTATTCATCAATTCCTATTAAAGCGTTTACCATTGCATTAAACTTGCCGTAACGAATATCTTCATAGGTAAGCTTTTTGTGCTCTGGAAAACCCTGGCTCAAGAACTGATTGACCGCTGTTACTAGCGGGAAAGCAGTGCATAGTTGCATAGCGGAAAATTCCTCATCGGCAAATACGATTTTGTTGTATTCATACTGTACGGGAATATTATGTAAAGATGCCCAAACGTGCATTATTACAAAATCTTTTCCTTCTACTGATTGAGCCTCTATGACCTTTCCTACCTCGTAATAGTCCATAGAATCTAACATCATCTTAACAGCATCTCTATGTCCCGGATGTCTTATAGTTTGATATTTGCAGTTTTGTACGCCACGCTTTTGCATAGACTCTAAAATATGTGATGCTCCACCACTGGTATTAAACGTTTCAAATTTAAAGTTTTCAAAACTGGAAACGGGAATAGTAAGGCCATATACATCATCCATGCCTTTTTCCGTAACAATTTCTCCATCCTTCAAGACTAAACAATCATCCCTGTATTCATTTAACAAACCCTCAGTAGACCAAGTAACTTTGTAGTTTAGGGGAGGATTCATTTCTTGAGGTAATCCTCCGACATACATTGCAATTGTTTCCACATCACCTATAAGGCTAAGCTTTTGATAAGCTTCCTCGGCCACGATATTAACCCAACCGGGGGCTAGACCTAAGTCAGTAAAGCACGAGACGCCGAACGTCTCGGAAAGTTGGTGAATCTTTTCGCTTACGTTAACCTTTCCTCCTAAGTCAAAATATGGAATATTGTTTCTCATAGAGATGTCAGCGACGCGCTCATTAAGAAAGTATGGCAAAGCCGATACTGTTGCCGAAATTTTGTGTTCATCAAATGCTTTTTGTATTTCTGCAGGATGTCTAATATCGCAAGAGATAAAATTAAGCCAAGGGACATTGCTTCCGTGGGAGTCGAGTTTATCGGCGCCCACGACATCATATCCTAGTCTACAAAATCCTTCACAGATAGCAAAACCCATTTGGCCATTACAGCCGAATACAACTATTTTAGACATTAATATCTCCCAGACGATGCTTTCCTGTGTATTCTAATGTTACAGACATTTTACCAAACGCGGCATTTTCTTCTAATTCTAAACCGAGTTCAATAAGTTTTCTTTCGTGTTTTTGTTTTGTATATTGGATTTTAAATTCCTTATTTTTAATATTAAGCGTAGCTAATAAATATCCAAAAAATCCCTTTGAATATATACCATATTCATTATCATAACATGTACTTCTTAAATGCAATCCAATTTCTTTAGCATAGCTATTAAGTACATTAATATTTGAATAAGTTTCAATAAATTTCATTCACACCCTCCGTCGAGTTCAAACGAGACGTTGTGCTTCCACCCACCTTCACAATGAAATCCCCATTCTCTCACCTTGGGTCCGGTCGCGAACAAAGTATAAACGGGCTTACCATCAATCAAACAAATTCTATGAGGTTGTTCAGCTTCCCGAAACACAATATCTCCGACCTTACGCCGGAAAGTTTTACTTTCCGTAACCTCGTCATACTCACCACTAAGTATAATGGATACGCTCTGCCAAGGATGGTCGTGTAAAGCCCTATCATAGTCATCTCTTAGAAACTTGTGCAAATAGAGATTCCCACCGGCTCCATCTTCTCTTTTACTATTACGAATGAGATACCATCTGTGTAAATACGGGCCTTGCCCGTTGTCAATAACTTGGTCCGGGTCTCCTAATCTATTAAGCAGACCATCCAATATGACGCCCATTGCCGTAAAATTTACGATAGATGTCTGAATTAATGGAAACTTACTCAAATCATCAAGGATTTGAGGGTTTGATGTTATCTCTGACAATTTCATTGTATTTCCTATCAAGTTGACATATTAGAATGGGGTCTATTGACCCTAACAAACTTAGCACACTTTCCCATATCCTTAATACTTTTTGCTCCTATGTAGGCACAACAAGACCTAATACCTCCTACAATCTGTTGTAGGGTTTCTTTAACTGGTCCCTTATATGGTACATCAGTTACTCGTCCTTCAGACGAGCGATAGTTCTTAACTCCACCGTTGTGTTTCTCTTGAGCTTCATGAGAAGACATTCCGTAAAATCGTAAACTACGTTTACGGACTGGTCTTTTTATAATACTTTCACCATCATAGCGCCAAGCATTACCACTTGCGTCTATTTCGTCATATGACCCATGATAATCCCATTTACCATCACACTCATCTGTTCCGGAGAGCATTCCTCCCAACATTACAAAGTCGGCATTGCCACAGAAAGCCTTACACACGTCGCCGGGATGCACACAGCCACCGTCAGCACAAATAAGTCCGAGTCTTCTGTCGTCCGATTTTAACCCGTGGGCAGCATGGGCACATTCTACCACCGCTGATAACTGTGGGTAGCCTACTCCCGTAACCAATCTTGTTGTACAGGCTGAACCGGGGCCAATTCCAATCTTAACAATATCCACCCCACCATGCAAGATTAACTCCTGTACCTGTTCTGGAGTACAAACATTCCCGGCCATTATAATTGACTCAGGATATTTATCTCTAACTTTAGCACAAAAATTAACAAAGTCCTCTGTATATCCATTTGCTACATCAATACATATATTGGGTTCACAATCTGGTGTAACATTCTGTATATATTGAATGTCTTTATCCTTAATGCCAATACTAAGCCATATATTTTCGGGAGAACCCCAAACTGACAATCCCGCTTTATTTACATCGTGATGTTTATGTAAACAGCATATCATATTTTCTACAGCTAGAGCATGAGCCATATTAACTGACCCCGTTGCGAACATATTAGAGCCAATAATAGGAGTTCCATTCCATACACGAGGAGAATGATAAAACTTAAACTCTCTCTGTATCTCAATTTCCTTGCGGCTCGCCGCAAGTGTCCGCTGAGGAACTATCAACACATCATCATAATCCAATTTAGTATCTTGACTAACAATCATTTCGAATTCTCTCCTAACAACGCTTTCATCTTATTTCCTACGGCCTCGTAAGAGTATGTCTCAAACAATTTTTCCAACGCATCCATTCTAAGACCAGATTGAAAACCGCACATATACATTCCAGCAGAACTATACTGATATCTCATAGCATCAACGACTTCATTAATATCTGCCATGAACCAGTTTTCCCTACCGGTATTCAGGTCTGCCAATACTACATCAGCACCAAACACTGGTTGCCAAGTACCCTTGACTAGTGAATTATCGTAACTTGCTACAAAGTCTGCCATTCCACCACAGTTTGAACTAATAACAGAGTTGCCAAAACCAAGAGCATCAAATGCCGGAATACACCAAGCATCTCCATAAGTAAGTGTAACGAACGTATTACACTTTTTATGCAGGGCATAGAGTTGGTCTTCCGCCATGTATGACGTAATAAAGTATACGGGAGGATAACACTTATCATCTAAGTATAGACGAAGATTTTCCTTGACTAGCTTATCGGTTTCAACCAGTTTGCTAAAAGTCTCTTCGGCAGTTTGGCCGGGTTTATTTACTTTCAGGACTAGACCCACATTTTCATTTCTGTCAAATGCGAGATAGTAGGCTTGTAATATAGCAGAGACTCTTTTTCTCCTACTGAATTCTCCAATGAAGTAGAATAGATGTCTGTCTTCCATTATTGATAAATCAAATGCGGAATAATCCTTACCGTATTTGGTTATGTCGCAAGCATGAGGGACTACCCTGACGGGAACGTAAGGGACACTTTCCTTACACACCTTAACCATTTCATTATTGGGAACCCATATCTCATCCATTACCTTTAATCTTGCTGGCCATCCTGTCCAGAAAATGGAATCGGTTTCAGTAACGAACAGGGCAATATTTTTAAGTTTGCCATTGTAGTCCATGTAATGAGGAAGAACGTGCTGAATACAGTGCGTCGAATTCTTCGACGACTTCTGTTCTAGTTCCAGAATCCGTTCCGGCAAGTTGGGTTGATGGTCATTAAGTTTTACTGGACGACATACAACATCTACGCCTGCTGTATCAAGTGCGAGAATGTAGTCAATTGCTGCTTGCGACCATCCTGTACCCTCACGATAATGGCCTATGTATAGAATCTTCATCATTTCTTTTCCTGCTATATGAAATAGTTTTTACTGTTTGATTCTTATAAAAATGATTTTTTATATCATTGCGTGTCCAACCATCATTTCTAATTTTTTCTTCATAGAATTCTTGCAATCCTTTAGGAAATGCTTGGTTCTCACTATTAGTTGGACATTTCAATATAACTTGTTCACAATCTCTCAAATCGAAATCAGAGCAAATTTTACCGCTAAACCATTTCCATAAATAGTATCCCAAGGCTTTCTTGCAAAAGGGTATACGTCTATTTAAGATTTTGTTTTTAATGTTTCTGAACGTCGATGTTCCCATTGGTTTCTTCTTTCGCACAAGTGTGCCATTTGCCTATAGGCTATCTCTCTATCAAAAGTTTGATATTGAGACTGACTAAATATATGTGATTGTTCATTATAATATTGTCCCGCGATACCTTCTAGATGAACTCCATAATTCAGGTCTCGTATTAAACGAGCCTCCATAAAGGTATGAAGTTTTTCTGGCTCTCTCAAGACATGGGTGATTAACCATTTTGCATACTCAACATTACCGAGTTTTTCAAGTTCTGCATATGGGGCAGGATTAAATACCCTTGGGGGCGAACCCCAACTATGTTCAAATGGAACCGTTTCTATGCCATCAAAAATATCCATCCACTTCTTAGCTGTAGTATCCCAACTATAGTTCTGTTTGAACATCATTCTGGCTTGGACTCTCTTGCTCTCTCTCATGGATTGGGGCATTCTAAAGAAGTTAATAAGTATATCCGCAAATTCTTCTTCATCCGGATATGCTCTTTCGCACCCTGTCTCTAATTCCGTATAGAATTGTCTTACGGGAATTGGGTATCCGCCTAGTTTGCGTACTACATCGGACATAGCCGAGTAATCCGTTGCTGCTATTGGAACCCCACACGCGGCAGCCTCAACCATTGGTAGACCAAAACCTTCACAGTTAGAATATTGAACATACAAATCAAACATATTCATTATGCTGGCTAAGGTATTAGTATTTACTCCACGCTGTACATTAGCCAATCCCGCACTTAGATGATTACACTTGGGACAATACATCACCGCATCTTGAAATACATTTGGAAAAGCGTTGCCGCAATTTTCACAAACGTAAGTAAAGAATATCTTGCTTGATAGCCCTGAGTTTTTAATCAGAGAGGGAATATCCCATCCTCTATCAGGATAGCTAGTATGACAATATAGAACGGTATTATCGTCTCCGGACTTATCTAAGTATCTGCGAAATGCACGAAATAATTCCGGATAAAGTTTTCTCCGTTGATTACGCATAACCGTACCAACAATTTTGATATCCTGGCCTAAACCAAGTGAAGCCTTAAGTTCATCCCGGTTTGAAACCGGTTGATATTCATCTGAAGCAGAGGGAGACGCTGAACCACACCAATTAATTTCGTTTCCTGTTTGTTGTTGTAATACTTTACCACTCCAGTCGGTATAAGTTAATATTGCGTCAGCATTTTTGTATGTGCTGAGCCACTGTTCGTTTTGAGGATAAGCATCTACTGTGGGCATAATAACCCACTTATAACAATGCCTAAATGGAGACCTGTCTACAAACTCAACCATCCAAAAATCTCTAATATCTATTACTATATCTGGCTTAAAATCTAAACATACTTCTTCAAATTTCCATTCACCAAATACAGCAGTAGGCAATGACTTGTATTCATTTTTACCCTGCTCATCATCCATGTCTGGAAGATTAGGATAAACTTTCCAGGGTAACTTTTTGATTCTTTCATCATTGCCGTGGGCATAACATGCTAACTCCGCAACTTCATATTTCCCACTCTTATGAAAGCGGGTCATAATTTCTCGGCCGTATGTTGAGTATCCAGTAGATAAATACGAAAACTCATTAACCATTAAGATTTTTTTCATTGTGCATGTCTTATTTTATCATAAATATCATTGATTATGCGTCTAATCCTGTAACATGGATAGCTAAATTCATCTCCAATTTCAGTCATGGTCCAACCGTCTATTTTTAGTTGAATTATATGACGCTCATGAGGAGTTAGGTTTTCAGGTAAATAATCTAATATATTTTCTTTTGGAATTGTTGATACGGGTTCATCTAGAGTAATATCATATCGAAATTTTCTCTGACCCCTTAAATAATTCATAATTGAATTTCTTATACAACAAATAGCAAATGTTGAAAATCTTCCTACATTATTATCATATTGTCTGATAGCCTTAATCATACCAAAAGAACCAATTTGTATGTAATCATCTAGGTCGCTTTGGCATCGAGGTCTAAAAGAAAGGGCTTGAGAGACTAAAAGACCATAGTGTTGGTCAAATAGTTTCTCAAGCCTTGGTTTGTCAAAATGGTGCTGATTCATCATTAACCGTCTCTAATTCAGGAGTGGGTTCGGCTTTTTTAGCCGGTTCGGTTGCTTCCGAAAATGCTCGTTTGGCAATTGTAAAATTCCCAACCCGAATAATGACTTTACTACGACCCGTTCCGTCTGTACTTTGCCATGTACTCTGTCGTAGTTTTCCGCTAATAGCAAGCAAATCTCCCTTATTAACTTGTTCGGCAATTACTCTTGCTCCGCTATCCCACGCCTCACAATCAAAAAAGTGAGTATCTTTAATTGTATCGTCACCAGATTTTCTGTATTCATTGCAGGCAATACTAAACTTAACCAAATCAACAGTATCATTAATTCTTTTAAGTTCCGGTTTTGCCGTACATCTTCCTAGTAAACATACTGTGTTCATTTAAAATCCTCCCATGCGGAATATATCAACTAATAATTGACATCCCTCTTCAATATTTTCAGTTTTGGCCAAACTATAACATTCGGTCTGACCATCAGTCATTGCTTGAAATAAAGCTCTCAGTTTTTTCTCTTTTTCTATCTCATCGGCAGATGTTGGCGGGTCCAGTAAATTAAATGTTTCATCAATTCTATCTCCATTTTGGTCAAAGTTTGTGATTAATAAAGAACTTATCTGAATCTTTAAACAGCTAAAAATTATATCGGCGATAATTAAACACCTTGCCGAATATATTGGAACTTCAATTTTTACTGGTGGAGATAACATTTCTACACAATCACTGTATTTATGTATATGTTTTTCTCTTGTAATTTCGTATAGAACCTTTACAGACGGAACTTTTTCCGGGCCGAGAATGTCCGGTGGATACTCGACACTTATAGCGTTGGCGTCCTTATCTCTCAGAACGGTTACGTAG
>SDBT01011556.1_pt1 | contig 14201 bp, 11 predicted proteins | sample 2277101 | NCBI WGS metagenome assembly SDBT01 (sample SAMN10404973, study PRJNA504765) | marine sediment metagenome | isolation source: marine sediment core GS10_PC15, 103 cmbsf | place: Arctic Ocean: Southern Knipovich Ridge | collected 2010 | reverse complement strand
AAGTTAGATATTCTTTTTTAAGATATTTTGAATAATGTTTTAAAGGAAAATTTGAATTTATTAATTTAATTAAACGTTTTAGAGAAAAAAAAAAAGAGAATAAAATAATTAAAAAAATAAAAATAAAAGGGTTTAATATGTTTGTTAGGGTGGCCTTAATTGATTGAATTTGGGTACCTCCTTAAAAAAAAAAACTTGGATATGAATATAGAACAGTCGATTCACATTATATAGAGTATACATATCTTTCTTTTAAAAAAGAATTGGGAGAAGCTGGTCTAAGTATTACATCATATTCAATTCAATTTGGAGAAATTTGGGCTAAAATTAAAACTTAATTATTGAATGAGTGATATGACGGGTTTACATGTTTTTGAATGTGATTCAGCAAAATTTCTCTGACATCTCATAATGAAAATATCTTTTTACAAATAATTAAAAAAATATTGATATATAGCAATATAAGAGGTTAATTCTAACACAAAAGAAAATTAAAAAGTTTATTCTTAATCTAGGGATTTACATTGCCAACAACGAAGTTCATTGGTTTTAGGATAATGATTATCTCTGGATTTCACAAGTTTTTTTCCAGTTATCTGGATTAAATCTTTTAATGAATATAAATAATCAAAACAAACATCTCGTTGATCCCATGCTGATTCAGAATCGGCAGAATTTTCATGAGGTCGTTCTCCAGTTTTTCCAGAATAAGTTTCTAGGAATATTCCGCCCCTTCTAAGAGTATTAATTAAGAATTTTACTATTTCAAATACATTAGGTATGTGCTCTAACACAACAAAGCAATATATAAAATCAAATTTATCATTAAATCTTGGAAGTTCTTTAGGTGATTTTATATTAACACCTTTTACCAATTTGTTCAATTTTCTACATTCTTCCAAGCCAAATCTAAAATGATATCCATCAACATCACATAATGTTAAATCTGTGTTAGGATATTTCTCCAATAACAATCTCCCAAAAACTGAAGTACCACATCCATAATCCAGAACTTTCAATTTGTTTGACTGTTTTATTTTTTTAATTATTGGAAGAATTTTTTTTTTAATTAAACGTATTCGTTGAAAACCAAAAAATTCTTGCACTATTGCCACATATTTAAGAGAACCCCAGGATTCGATCCATTTTCCTTCTTTCTCAGCTTTTCGATTGATTGTATTAATGACTCTCCTACCATTATCATATTTTTCAGAAAAATCAATCTTATCTTCTTGAGTATATCCAGATCTTTTCCCTAAAGATTTAATAACCTCATCTCTAGGTATATCTAAATATTTAGCAATCTTTTCATACCATTTATATTTCTTTAATTTTGGACTTATAATTTTTCTAAGACTACCTTTTTTTGCAGAGTTCATTTTTTTATTCCTCTTTTTGTAAAACCAACAAAATCATATGACCAGAAAATTTTACTAATATTTTATCCATTAAGCCTTTAATACTCAAAAAGAACTTACCTCTATTTTTTTCATATATAAGTTGTAAAAATCTCCCTATAAAAAACTTACAGAAAAATATTTCATCTTTAAATCCCTTAATACCATCAACGGCTTCCATATATTTAAGAATAAATCCTAAATTCTCGAATTTTTTTATTAGTTTCTTTTTATTTAACGCATATTGATAAAATTTTTTTGGAGTTTTACTTAAATTATATAATTCATTATTGAATATTCTGTAAAGATTTACTCTCGATTTAAATAACCTAAAAGGAGACATGTATGGTATAGCTAAAAATAAATAACCTTTTGACTTTAAAGTTCTGTACATTTCTTTTACGACTTCATCATAACTTTTAAAAAAATGTTCTATTACACCAATAGACAAGTATCCAGAAAAGTAATTATCAGGAAAAGAAAGTTTTCGAATATCGCCAAATTCAATATTAATTTTGGGATAAAACTTTTTTATTCTCTTAATAGTAGATTTTGCATTATCTACCCCAATAGCATTATATCCTAATTTTATTAAAGAAAAAACATAATTACCTACTCCACATCCCCCTTCCAATATCGGACCATCCTTAGGATTTAAGAATTTTCTTGTTATTCTACAAACATGTGATGTTGGATTAAATTTCAGAACTTTATTTTTTGGAAATCTATATTCTTTTAACCAATGGATGTCCCAATATTTCTCTGCTATATTATTCTTTTTAAAATATAGAAGTTCCTTATTTCTCTCATCGTAATATTTCATATATTAAATATCTGATTTCTAATTTTTTCATCGGTAAATAAAAAATTTCAGCGCTTCTGTTTAGTAGAATTATAGTATTCTTATTAAAATAATCTTTTCAATTAAATGTGAAATACATTTATCTCTCGGAATGCCGATCTTTAATTAATTCAAATTACTTATCTATAATTTTATCTCAAAAATAATATATTTTACAATAATATATAATTTCGTTACCTAGGGAATTTCAGAGGATTTTTTCCATTATAATTTTTAAAATTTTTATAATTCACATATAGAAAGCAAATATATTACTTAATTTTGAAATGCAATAGTAATATCATAAATTTATCTTGAACTATAACTTTTTTAAAGTAAAATTACTTTTAATTATTCAGTATTTAATTCGAGAAGTATATTTTGGTGGAGATTTATCGGCTCTTTAAAACCATCTATGTTTAAGGAATTATTCCAAGAGTCTTTTACGGAATTTTCAAAAATATATGATACCCGGAAAAAACATTCGGTTTATGCGTTCAGGAGAGAAGCTAAAGTATATATCGATAAACCTAGGGCAATAATCGTGGCATTCGACGAAAAAATCCACAATAAGAATTTAAACACCTTAAAGTACCACATTACGAAGAGATTTGACCAATTAAAGAAATTTTCAATCCATAAATTAAATACAAAACCTCAATGGAGGAAGCCTGAGGAGATTTTAAAGCATGTAGACACCCAAATTCTAAAACAAAAGGACTTTAAAAAAATCATTACCATTATTCTTGAAAGTGTAATTAAAGAGGTAGTTGAATATCAAGAATTACGATGGGGGTTGGATGAGCGAAATTTTAAAGAAAAAACAAATACTTATAGTAAATCTATAATCTTTTCCAATAGGATGGATTGGACTATAAAAGAGATTGTATTAGGCTACCGACAGTTATATAAAATCGAAAAAAAGTTTACTGCCATGAAATCATGCTATTACATTAGGACTCGCCCTTTTAATCATTGGACCGATAATATCCTCCGAATTCATATATTTACATGCGTTTTAGCATTGTTAGGACAAGCTATCCTTAAGAAAAAGCTTAAAGAATTACAATTTAAAGGTTCTTTCTGGAAAAACGTCAATAATTTGTAAAAAATTTACTTATCTCAACAACATTGAAGAACATATATAAACAATCAGTGAAATGAATAATTTCTTAATCTTTACTTATATGAAATCTCTAAGAGAATGGATGAGAGTTTTTGGCTTTCTCGGAAGAAAGTAATAAATAATTCTTAAAAGAATTGTATCTTTTGAATTTTTAACCTCTGAAGATAGTCAAAATTTAATATTACAACAATTTATTAGTAGACTTACAAATAATCCCTGCTGAAAAATTAATAAAATTGAAAACTATTTAAGTTTTTTTTAAAATCACTATTTTTACATCTGAAATTGAATGAATTATTAAAAAATATCCAAAAAATTAGCACAAATCAAAGAAGTTGGAAAGCATGTATAACTAAAAATAAATGATATAATATTATTAATAAAAATCTTTTTACGTGAAATTTAAATATAATTGATTTTAGTATAATTGTTGTAAAAATTGATTTTTTATAATTCATTTGTATCGTTACATTTAATTAAAATAGTTTTAAAATGATAAATAGGAATGTAATTAAGACAGGAATAACACAAACGTTAGCCATCACGGAAATAAATATTAAATTGGATTTGCGTTTTAAAGGTACCCTAATAATTTCTTATATTAGACCAATTGTCACAATTTTGATGCCTTTGATTATTTTTTCTAGATTTTTAGAATATAATTCATCTATAGGTCCTTGGACACATTCGACATTTTTAGTTTTTCTCTATACTGCCTATGAAATTTCGATTCTACAAACTCTAATAGCTAGATTTGATGGTAGATTGCGTGAACAAAAATACTGGAAAACTAAATCTGATTTAATAATAGTACCTTTTAATAAAATTATTCTATTATTAGGAATTCTTTTTTCTTCGTTAATAATAATTTCTGTTCCTTTTATAGTATTCTTCATAATCACTTATATTATTTTTCCAATATCATTAATTACGTTGATAGGTATTTTAACTATCTATTTCCTTATTGCCTTAATCTTTAGCGGTATAGGACTTATTATTGGAATCTATGCAATATCAAATGAAAATGTTTGGGGTTATTTAAGATTTGGTTTGGAATTAGTTTTATGGGCGAGTTGTATTACCTATCCATTTCAACTATTCCCCGTTTTATTCCAAGATATAATTAGATTAAATCCATTTTTTTACTTTTTTGATGTGTTAAGAATGGCTTGGCTTGAAAATGATCTTTTTACAACGATTTCAACTCATCTACTATCCTTTTCAGTTTTAATACTCGCTAGCATATTGATCCCGCTTACTAGCATGATTTTATTTAATAAAGTTTATAAAAAATATGGAATTGTGGGATATTAAAAAATGGAAAAAATCATAGATATCGTTAATCTTTCTAAAATCTATAAATTAAAGGGGAAAAAAAGCGAAATAGTCGCTTTAAATAAGATTAATTTATCTATTCAAGAAGGAGAAATCTTTGGATTATTAGGACCAAATGGTGCTGGAAAGACTACATTAATTCAAATCTTATGTACTTTACTTCAACCTACAAGTGGTCATGTAATTATTGATCGATATAATATTTTAAAAAAACCAAAAAAAGCTAAGCTAAAAATAGCTCTAATGTTAGAGAATGAGATGTTATATTACAGAGTTTCTGGATACGCTAATCTTAAATTCTTTTGTAAAATCTATGGTATACATGATTATAAAATGAAAATTTTAAGTTTGGCAAAAGATTTTGGTATTGAAAAATGGCTTAGTCAATATGTTGAAAAGTATTCAAGTGGGATGAAAATAAAGCTTGCTTTTATTAGAACAATATTACTAGAGAGGAAAATCTTAATTCTAGACGAACCAACTCTAGGTCTTGACGTGAAATCAATTAATTTAATTGTAGAAAAATTATTAGAATTAAAAAAAACAATATTCATAACAAGTCATGATATGAATCTCGTGGAAAAATTATGTGATAGAATCGCATTTATCAATAGAGGAAATTTATTGAAAATTGGAACAAAAAAAGAGATTAAGAAATTAATAGAACATGAAATAAACATTATTATTTCAATAAGCAAAAATAAGAATTCTATTATTAAAGATGTGAATCAATTGGATTCAATTAAGAGTATTTCTGAAACTGATGAAGGATTAATAATTTCTTTAAGGAACCGAAAAATTTTACCTTCATTGCTTAGAATCTTAAGCAATTACGAGATTTTATTTATAAAACAAGAAGAGTCATCTCTGGAGGATTTATTTTTAAATTTAGCATAAAATACTCCCTCATAAATAAAAAAACTTAAAGAAAATAAAAGATACAGATTTGCTTCCCATTTTTTCAGGATAATAAAAATTAAAAACTAATTGAGATTAAAAGAAAATATTTTTCTAATTATATTTTATATATTTATATGATAAAAAAAATACTTTTTAAAAGAAAATATACATCGGAGCATCTGTTTAACTTTAAAAATTGGCATGTGATTTATCGAATAAAAAAAAATGTTTCTCAAAAAAAATACAATGTAAAATCATATTTCGATTCTAATTCTTTAGGTAAATACACAGGGGTCTTTAAATTCCAATCTGAAAAGGGAAGTTGCGGACTTATAGGGGTTAGACGTACTCCTACGGACGAAGCTTATCGACGGATCGAATCGTTTACGAGAAGAGGAGGAAAATTAATTTATCTTCCTATGTATCCTGAAATACCAAAACCAAAAGAAGTCCCAATGTATACTATTATTGGTTACGCTAGTTTGAACCCTTCTAAATATTTAGTAAAATCAAATAATATTAACTTAAGCACAACTGATTTCTATCCAATTGGAAGGTTTTATCCTATGAAAGAAGTAAAGAAAAAATACGATTTTTTAATAGTAACTTGGGCAAAATCTTATGTGGGCAAAAGATGGGATCTCGTGATACAAATTATAAAAAAACTTTGCCCACATTATCATTTATGCCTGTTGACATATAAAGGAACACCATTAAAATCCGATCAAAAAATTATTAACACTTTTGAAAAATCTGGAAATTTAACATATATTAATCATAATGTGTCAAAAGAGGAATTTCCTATCCTATTGAACTCTGCTAAAGTATTAATTGTTCCAAACGAATGGGATAATCATCCAAGAATCATGGACCAAGCATTACTTTGTAATGTGTTTTTAGTAGTTAATAAAAATATTTATGGGGGACAAAAACTAGTAACCAATTTAACTGGAGTCTTATCTCAACCTAATAAGATTTCATTAAATGCTATAAAAGTTCTAAAAAGGGCTAATGGAACATTAGAAACAAGAGAATGGTATTTAAACCATTACGGTCCATATAATGCAACGATAAAATTAACCAAATTTGTAAATAAGGTTTTTAAAACAAATTTTAAAATAATTTATGGGGAAGAGACCGAACATATGTATAAAAGAGAATATATAGAAAAAATTAATCTCCCAAAGACAACTTTAAATTATTTTGAAGAGCTTTTTAATATATTCGAATGAGATTTTAATTGTTATGCCAAAAAATTGAAAAGAAAACGATGAATCACCATGATTTCTTTGCTCTTATTATTGCTCTTCAGGTTAAAACTGGCAAGGGAATCAGTACCTGCGAGTTACGATGAGATTCTAAGCGAACTAAGGGTATTACACGCTCTAAAGATTTTACCATCTTCAAAAGCAAAACCACTTTGGAAACTTGAAATAATTTCCAAAAATACTTCCAAATTTTTCAGAGTACTCAATTTGAAGCGTCTACTTGCAAGGTAACTTTCTCCCTTCCCTCCTACTTTTTTTCCAAAGTCTTTTAATCCATTAATGTCGCTAGTTACATTAAGAAATTTTTTTTTATGATAACTTAACTTGTAAACTTAAGATTATAAAAATTTTAATTACTGGTAAAGAACTAAAAAAAAAAAAAATTAAAAGAATCAGGTTTCTTAAATCAATGTTGAAAAGTCTTCAAGAAGGTATTATAAATTACCTTTCACCTTTATCTACGAAAAAAACCTATAATGATAGAGAAATTAGTAAAATTCAAAGATACTTTTACAGATTAAATTATAATAAAAAGTTTAAAAATAATGATAAATAAGAAGTTCTTCTTAACATTTTTAATCTAGTAAGTATTTCATAACATAGAATGCTTCTGCATAGTTAGTATCAACTTGAATGCCTCGATATTTTGCTAGACTAATTATTGAATTAATCCATTTCTCTCCACTAAACTTATTGTATTCTGTTTTATGAAAACGTAAGGATTCCACTTTCTTATCAATAAATTTTGAGATATCTATATAATAATTAGGAATCATTAGACCACCTGCAAAATTAAAGATGATTTCAAAAGTAAATATATTCTTTACAAATCTACGCGCACCAGCCAATGATATATTGTGAGCGGCTCTATGATCTTGATGGTAAGTATCTGGATCTGGATGAGTAAAAATGCTCTTAATTTCATTCTTAATGATAAATTTTTGTAACTCTGAAATTCTTTCCTTGTTGATTTTTAACTGTGTGGCTGGAACATCAGTAAAAAAAATATTTTCTTGTTTCATACCAAGAACCTTTAAACTTTTTATTGATGTTTCAAGAACTTCATCGGAATCTCTTATGATTTTTCCCTCAATATTAGTATATGCCCCATTTGTTAAGTGGAAACAGAACACCTCGTATTTTTTTTCAATAAAATATCCGATTGCACCACCACATCCGAGTTCAATATCATCTGGATGAGCACCTATAAATAAGATTGACATTCTTTTAACTTCGATATTGATTAAAATATATCATTATTCGACATTGTAATATACCAATTTTTTATTGATTTAAGTAATAGAAATTGATTACATTTTTGAAAAAGTTTACATCCAAAATAAGTTTCATTTTTCATTATATCATATCCTAGCTTTAAAACTATAAATTCTTTTAGGTCATTATCAGGTAACCAGAATGACATCTTCATGCAATTTGCTTTAAAAATATCTAAAGAAAAACTTTCTATTAAAGTAAAAATCTGTTTCTTTAAGTTAATTTCTCTTGGAAGAATTATAAAATCTACAATATGTCCATGATATTCTTCATTTTTACCCCTATATCTTTTTAAAATAAAGTAAGCTACAATATTATCGGTTTTTTCATTAAATATCAAGAATTTTTTATAATTAGTAGTGGGATTTTCAACAAATCTCCAATTAAGGTATTGCTTATCTCTTTTTAACGTAATTAAATAATTTTTTTTAGATGTTTCACAGATATTATTAATAGTTTCATCGAATTTACTTATTTCTTTAATTGAGTAAAGATTATGTCCTTTAAAATATCGTTTAGTTTTAACTATATCTTTAATAAATAAACTCATTTTTCCAAACAAGTTCCATTGCAGTTTTACTTCAAAGAGATATTGACTCGCTTTATTTGGAAAGCCATAAACAAATAATTTTTCGTTAAGCTTTGAATATTCGTATATTAAATTTGCTAAGTAAGTGGAACTCCCTCTACCTTGATATTTTGGATCTGTCATTGTATCTAGTGATTGAATACAATCTATTTCAAGTCCTTTAATATAAAACCTTTTTGGAGCAACACTATAAGCGGCTATAATTTTTTCATGGTCCTTAAGTAAAAAAGTATAATAGGTTCCAAAAGGATTTTTGATACTTTTCCATTGCCAAAGATCATCTGTCATATATCCAGGAAAAAGAGTTTCATATAAAGACATTAAATTTTCATGTTCAAGAGGTTCATAAATTTTTATTGTGAAATTTCTTATTTTTTTAGGCTTTTTAAACTCTTTTTTATTTAATATTTTATTTACAATTTCCATTTTGCTTTAGATTCATTATAAATTAATTCTAATAGAAGCTTTATATAAATCCTCTTATTATATAATTATTCTTTAATTCTTATTATATCTTCTAATACAGTTTTTGATTTAAATAGAAATTTTTATAGAATATGTGATAATTTAAAAATTATACCCGCTTTTTTTTATCTTTCACTCCAATAGAAATGAGACACGGTCGGATAATCTTGAGATTTTATCGGTCTTGAGTTCTTTAATTATTAAAGAACTTTAATAATTAATAGTTATAATAATTATAATAATTATTCTAATAAAGGAAATTATTGTTCTAAGTGAAAGGAATATAAGCTGTAATTATAGCGATTTTCATCATATCTTCTTATATTTAAAATATAATCTCTTCTTTTAGATTCTAATATAATAATATTTTAACTCTAAACAAGAAGATCTTCAAAAAACCTTCGATATTTCATCATTACGATATTGCTTGAAAAATTAGCTTTACAATATTGTATACCTTCTTTTCCTATACTAGCTCTTAATTCTGAATCTTCTATTAGTTCCTTGATATTATTAAACCAGCTTACTTTATCATTACATAATATCGCAGGTGAATTTAAATAAGAAGGAATAGGACTAGCAACAACAGGTATGCCTATAGATAGGGGATGCCCAATTTTAAGAAAAGAATGTCCTAAATTATAAGACTAGTTCATACATCTAGATGTAATGAAAATATCTCCTTTAAGTATAGTTTTGTGTACTGTAAAAGGATTAATATTTTATGTATTGTTTCTTAATCTTAATATTTAACTTTGGGGGTCTCTCACAAATAGTTATTAAGTTAAGATTGTACTCTTTAGTTAACTGCTCAAGAACATCTTTTATTAATTCTAATTCTCTTGCTTTTACGCCATATCCAACATATAACAGATTTATTTTTTTTTATTTGTATGTTTTTTTTCATTGTAATTAAACTATACTCACGCGACAAAAAAAGTTAATTTCAGAAGGTTTAGCTGGCATTAAATAAAATAAGGATTTAACGAAAATAAATCTTTCTATTAAGCTTAAAGAGCCTATTTATTTTTGTCGGGTGAGTGTTGTTTGACACTAAAGAAAAAAAAAGAAAATCTTTTCTATTTCAAGAATAATTTTTTAATATTTGATTAGATTTATCAAAAATCTTGAATAAATAAAATTTTTGAAGATCATCATAAAACTTATCGTAATGCACCATTGATTTTACCTAAAATCCCTATTCCACTTATTTTAAACTGAAATATTTTCTATGTAAAAATGAATTTCTTTCTATCCTATTTATTATCGAGATTTTTAATCTCATTTAGAAGTTCTTCAGCAATTACATTTCCAATTGTTTTTCCTCTCCAAACACTTTTTGAGCCTAAATAACGAATAAATTTATAATCTTTGGGAATTTGAACATCTTTTAAGACATGAATTAAAGAAATTAATAAGACATGTAAACGAGACTCTCCTTTATGGAATACTGAAGAACTATATAACCCATCTGAATAAAATTTTGAGTCAATAACTCCTTTTTTGACAGCTATATCAAATAATTCAGTACCAGGTAGGGGAGTTGCAAAGTGTAGTTGTGAGAAATCTCCTTCCTTAATAGACATTATAAGTGTTTTAATAGAATCAATGAAAGTTTCATCTGGAAGACCATACATCCATTGACCCATTATTCTTATTCCGTATTTACGAAGTAAAGCACAAGCATAGGTTATTTGTTTATCAGATACATTTTTATGAAGTAAATCATTTCTAAGTGTTTCACTTCCAGTTTCGAATCCTAATGAAACGCACACACAGCCACTTTTCTTAAGCCAATATGCTACTTTTTTATTAATTTCATTAGCTCTAGCTTGGCAAATATATGTAATATTTGGGTATTGTACACTAATTTTTTTAGCCATTTTTAAGAACCAGCTTCGATTAGCCAAAAATGTATCATCTTTAAACCGGACTGGTTCCACATGTTTCTTATAGCTAAAGATGCGTCCCAAAATTGAGGCAAGTTTCATTTGAATGTTGTTAAAGATAAAAGGGAATCGTTGATCGAGATATTTAGCAAAATTCAAAATTAAGCCTTGTTGATCAGAAATGAATCCTTTATAAGAACTAAATGGTCCAATGAGCTGTTTAAAGCCAATAAATTTTGCTATAACTTCAAAACCGCTCCTTAATCTTGCTTTACCTATATTATTTTTGAAAACTATCTGTATTTCCTTTAATACACTTTCGATACTACGTTTCCGAAAGTATTTTCCTTCGGGTCCATTTTCTCGAATCGTTGGAATGTTACAAAAGGTGCATTGCCCATAACATCCACGCCCAGTGTAGATTCCCCCATAAGTGATTCCATCTCGATCAAGTGGAATCGAATCTAAATCTTGTATATAAGATCGTTGAGAATTCTTAAATATTTTGCCATTATGGTTTACCCATAAATTTTTTACTTTAATAGGGGCTTGTTGATTTCTAATATGATTACATAGTTCAAGCATCGCATATTCTCCTTCTCCAATGCAAATGGCGTCAATATGATTAGCTTGGATAGTTTCATCAGGACATATTGTTGGATGCGGTCCTCCAAACACTATATATACATTAGGCAAAAGTTTTTTAATTTCACTAACCATTTCAATAGAATCTTTAAAAGTAGAGGTATCAATTGAAAAACCTATGATATCGGGGTTGAACTCTCTTAACATCGTTTCTGATATTGGAGGAAGAAAAGGTACTGTTGGTTCTCCTAAGTATTTTTTATAACCTTGATAAAGTTTTTTAACTATAAATCCTTCTTTTTTTAGCAAAGAACTTATATACAGAGGTCCAATTGAAGCCGAGCTTATAAGTAAAATTTTAACATTTTTATATGGAAAATTCTTCGAGTTAAATAATTTTGTATATTGTAATGCTTTGGAATCTGGAGAGAATTCTGAGATCACTTTTTTTACTATATCATAATTGAGAATAACATTTAATGGCTCTTTTTCTTCAAGTCCTAATTCCTTTAAGACCACTTTAATATCTTCATCCTTAATTGCATTAATTGAATGAATTTTTAGGGGAAACTTCTTAGAATCGATCAATGCTCTCTCAGCTACAATATTGTCTAAATCACCCTTATTTTGCTTAAATCTTGTTAGAAGATAATTATGTTCGTAAATTCCTCCCTTCGTTCCACGTAATCTCATTCGCCGATAAATATCTGCATAAAATAATTCATATTCATGAATCCCACCTATAACATCTAAATGTGCAATTGAATATCCTTCCTTTATCATACCTCTTAATACCGCAGTTTCTGGACGAAGTGATTTTGAGTCCGATGGAATATACTTTATTCCTTTTTTTAACAGAGATGTACGATAAATGTGAAAACCTGCTGCTAGTTTAGCACCATGAAATTTACAGATAAGTCGAGGTTGAGCTTTAAATATATGTGGTAGGAGTGTATCAAGTTCATTCATACATTTTTCAATTGCATTTTCATTTAGAAGTACATCTGCATCAAGACAAATAGTCCATTCAGTACCTAATTCAATTGCTACCTGAAATGATTGACGTAATGCTTTTGAGAATGGTTTTTCATGTACGACTATAACCTTGGATTGATCAATTTGGTCTTCTGCCAAATGACGACACAAATCCTCTGTACGCTCACCATGAGCTCTAATGATAATACATACTCTTTCTGAAAGGGTTAGCTTATTATAATTCATAAATAATCATTTTAATAATTGAGGAAATTTAAAGTTATAATCCTTCAAAAGTTTAAATTTTTTATCATTACCAAATTTTTAAAATTCTCTTCTAGAATTAGACCGTCCTTAGGTTTTAAGAATTTTCTTGTTATTTTAAATACAAATGCTTTTGGATTAAAATCAAGAATTATATTCTTTGAAAATCTATATTTTTTTAACCAATGGATGTCCCAATAATTCTCCGTTATATTATATCCCTAAAATATAGAAGTGAAAAAGTTCATATAAAAATTTGTTAAACTTGAATCAATATTTTCTTACATCTAATAAGAAAGAATGATATAATCATTTTTTAATTAGCGATTCATTATGTAATGAGATAAAACAATTAATTAGAAAATTTATAAAAGAGAATTAAATTCATGCTTGGAAAAGCAATCAACAGATCAACTAGAGTATCAAGTATCCAAAAGTTAATAGATCTAAAAGGATTTAAAGTAATTGATTTAGGATCGAATGAAGGACATAATAGTTTCGATTTTGCGGATTATGGTGCTTATAAAGTTGTTGGTGTTGAAATTAGGGATCGTTTCCTTGAAAAAGCTAATTCTTTAAAAGTTGAATCATACAATCATAACGTATCATTTTTAAAAAAGGATGTTCGTTTTATTGATGAAGCGAATTTAGGTACATTTGATCTATGTTTATGCTCAGGTTTGCTTTATCATATGGAAAATCCATTTAACCTTCTTAAAAGAATTCGAAAGATATGTAAAATTTTAATGTTAGAGACAAATATAGCTCCTTCTTCGATTTTAGATTATTTTCGTATGGGAAAATTTTATAGAAAAAGTTTGACAAAAAAGAAATTTAAATTAATTTTAGATGGAGAAGAATTTACTGGAAGATTTAAATTTCAACCTATTGTTGATTTTAAAAAAACAAGTGGATCCTTTTTTACAAGAAAAACTTTTTGGCTGGAAAAAAGCTCATTGTTAAAGGCATTAAAACTAGCTGGATTTGATGTGAAGGCAATTTATTATAAACAGAAACCAAATAATTTCCCCGAAATAGAAATTCAACATGGTCTTTTTAAATCAAAGATCTTTATTTATGCAGAAACAATGGATATTAATAAAAGAAAAATAGTTTAAAAGAGTGCAATTAACTTCAATGGTAATGGAATATAACAAAAAATATATAATTTCTTGAGTTCATAAGTTATTATTCCTTCATAACTTTTTCTCTCTGTAACTATAAAAAATGACCTTCTCTAAAGGAGGGAAAAAAAAGTTAGGGATCAGGAAAGACTAATTTAAATGAATGCT
>SDBT01011555.1_pt1 | contig 14202 bp, 24 predicted proteins | sample 2277101 | NCBI WGS metagenome assembly SDBT01 (sample SAMN10404973, study PRJNA504765) | marine sediment metagenome | isolation source: marine sediment core GS10_PC15, 103 cmbsf | place: Arctic Ocean: Southern Knipovich Ridge | collected 2010 | reverse complement strand
ATGACTCTCAAAATCTTTTTTGATTCTTTCTTCTCTGCTCATCATGTATTCCTTAAATAGTAAGATCTTGTTTGGTAGGATCATATATCCCTGGCCCAAACTTATTATTATATTCATTATATAATTCATTAGGAGCATCAACAGGAGTAGAGATGATATGTGCATTATCTATTAGGAAATCTTCTTGCACAGAATAAAGACACCAAGGCATCAATGCCATACCCACTCCCCCATCACCTGTAGGAATTGTTACGATCTTAGCTGGATTGATAAATAATGTTTGGCTACCATCGTCAGGATTTTCTTTAAACTCAGATATTACTTCATCACCATTTACTAATTTAAATATTTTTACGTTCATGTTTGCCTTTCTATGCTTGCGCTACTAATGCCGCAGGGTCTATTTTCTTTGCTTTTATTATTTCTTCCGCTAACTTCTCGAAAGCATGCTTTAATTCTTCACTCATATTATCAGAAAAACGATGTATATAAGGTTGATGAGCCAATATCTTTACAATGTCAAATGCACTTTTACTAGAATAGTGAGTTCTATCTGTTTTAAATGGCTCATCAGAGATATCATTTTCTATCCTAGAGCAACCTATCTCATAATCGTTACGGGCATCATCTAGAATGACCGTAGCTTCGTTAGGAAAATCTTCTTCAAATAACAACTCGTCTATGACTGCACAAGCGAACTGGTCGTGAGGCGCGCCTCTGACCTCATATGTAACAGAATCGCAGTCTTCTCCGACCCAATCAACACCGTCCACATGTCTTTTTATTTGAGCAATAATATCTTTTATAACACCATACTCTGACACATCTACTCTTACAAATTCTCCATGCTTGATATACTTCATTCTATTCTCCAAAAATAGTATTTTCTTGTTGTTGAACCCTTACACTGTGAAGCAGACTGCTTCTTTAAAATCTCTTAAATTTCGACCGCCGATATAGGAAATTGAGCTTTGCAAATCTTCTTTAAGCTCAATAAGTAATCTATCCATATCTCCCCTATGGGGTATAAGTATTTTTTTACCCTCCACGTTTACAGATTCGCCTTTATTAGTTTTAGACGCGCTACCAAAGTATTCTTTATATCTTGTATATTCAGCATGACCTTTTTTCCAATCTTCTATTTCAATTGTCCTACCTGCTGATTGATCATAACCAGCAAACAGAGAACCTGCCATAACCATTATAGCTCCGCATGCTAATGCCTTGGCTACATCTCCATGCTCGACAATGCCACCGTCAGCGATAATAGGAACTGTTGAGACATTGCAACAATCAAGAACCGTACTTGCCATTGGCCGATGAACACCAGTTTTATTCTTTGTTATACAGACGCTACCTCCCGCTATTCCTACTTTGATCGTATCTGCTCCCCATTCCTGTATTTCTTTAACAGCTTCCGATGTAGCTACATTCCCAACAATTAAAAATGTTTCTGGAAAACTTTCCTTAATAAAGTCTATCATATATTTAGTCTTACTAGACCATGCATTAGCAACATCTATCGTCATATAATCTACCTTCAATAGATGCTGATATATTTCTCCAAGGACATTATAAGAATCTTGGTTAACTCCTACACTTATTGATGTAAACAGATCTGCCCTATTCATCTCAAGAATGAAATCTACAACATCGACATCAAATCGATGCATTGTGTAAAACCAATTATTATTGGCGAAGAATTTGCAAGCATCTATATCTACGACACTTTTCATATTAGCGGGATAGACAGGCATCTCAAACTTCATTCCCCCTAGTTCGACCATTGTATTACACTCTTTTCTACTCTTGACAATGCATTTACTTGGTTTTAAAAAAATATTTTGATATCCTATTTGTTTTTCCACGCTATTTCCTTACATATTTCAATAAAATATTCTTGTGTATATTTTTGTTTCATATAATTAACATCTTTATGAAGCCACTGAACATTCCCTTTTATATATCCTTTAGTGTTATCTATTCTATCTAGAGAAGCTGTTGCCCGCTGCCTATTCGTTAAAGCAAAAGCTATCGGCAAATTAGATAAAGCACATTTTCTATTTTGCTGAACAAATAAATCCCATACGTAATCCATAGTTACTTCAAATTTATGGCCTCTTTTAACAGCCCCTCTCTTTATTCCTCCCCACCACTTACCTGTTATCTCCTTGTGTCCTTTCCAATTCTTGTAATTATGTCTATTAATTCTAATCCAGCAGCCACATGACTTTGTATTTCCACTTTTTAATTGATGAGTAGAAAGAATAGAAGTGTTCCCGCACAAACATTGACATTTCCACATCTTCGCCCATTTATATTTTTCACTATCTGTATAAAATCTTTCAATTACTGTAAGCCTAGAAAAAGTTTTACCTACCAAAGATTTATTTTTTGTTATACCATATTTTATTAAATAATTTCTAATGGTAGTTTTGCTACAACCAATATCTTTAGCAATATCGCTCGCTGACTTATCTTCTTCGATATATTCTTTTTTCAAATAATTAGAATCAATATCATATTTAACTATCATTTTAGATACTCCTATATAAACAACTCGTATATATATAGTTATACCGAACCACTCTTAATACCTTTTTTAAAATTAAAGTTTTATTCCATCTTCTATTCTCACTACATTGCCTCTTCGTATTCTACTTTCTTATTTCTCTTATAAGGTTGTTTCTTAGCTATTCTTTTGTCCTTATAAGAATGATTCTTCATAACTCTACCTGTCGGAACTCTTACTTTTCTCTTCCTACTAGGTTTTCTTTTTCTTCTTTTCGTGCCAGAGTATATAGTTATTATGGTTTCTTTAACCGTATGATATATGACTCTGTATTTTTTTCCTTCATAAGCTACTATCCATGATTGTGATTGATCTCTTGTATCTTTTAAAAATTCTGCTTTTTTATTTTGTATATCTGACACCATGGAGTTCACCATGTCTTGTGTCATAACTATTCCGTGTCTTTGTTCTAATCTTTGTTTTGCATGATATGTTGCAACTGCCTGCTTTTCTTCCTTACCTTCTTCTCTAACTTCTTCCTCTTTTTTCTTAAAAAGAGATGCTATCCATAGCTTCAGTTCTTTTAACATGCTCACTCCTTTCAATTTGTATTTACATGTACATCTCCATTTCCTTTATACTCTTCTATCAGTTCATGTGTGAAAGCATCTTCAAGCCTTATGTCAGGAGAAGGATGATAACCCTGACTACAATTTATATATCCTCTTGCATACTCTTTACTTACAAAATGACATTCAGGCCCCATCATCCAAGGCAACTTACCCTCAGGATCAACTTTCCTGTTCTTCATCAATATATCGTACAACTTTCTCTTTGCTCTCTTCTTTTTCTTCTTTTCCATCTTCTTCTTCTTCTTCCTGATTTGATTTTTTTACCATTTCCGAAACAGTTAAGATATCATAACCAGCATTTCTCATCCAACCGTCAACACCTGCTATATGTTCTATGTAAGGAGTTATGTCTTTTATACTTTGTCTAATCTGATTTAGATGTTTTAGAATCTTCTGTTCTTGCTCTTCGTTCATTCTCTTTTTCCTTTTCGGCCAATTGTTGTAATGCCTTGACATACCAGACATTACTAATGTCATTGTCAGTTATTTGACCTAGCTCTTCTTCTGATTTAATATATCCCCACCAAGACTCATAGCCAAAAATAACCTTGTTAAGGTCAGGCACGAATATAGCAGGATTAGCAATATCCATAATCGTTAAGATATTAGTCTTTGTATATTTGGCAATATTAAATTCTATAGAGATGTCTCCTATATAAATACCAAGAAATGTTTTCTTTTCATACTCATCTGCACAAGGTCTTACTTTTACCATAGACCCTGTTTGTTTAGTATTAATATTTTTTAGTGGGATTTTCTTAATACCTGATATTTCCATCGGATATTTAAATTCAGACTCTATCTCTATAGGATTATCTTTCATTTCTTTTGAAAGGGCACCTAAAAGAGTTACTAAATTGTCACCGAAACTATCATCTACTTTTTCTTTTTGTTCTTTCGTCATGATTTTCCTTAATTTCATTAACATTTAATTTATCATCTCTACGAAGATCGCGTAAGGCTTTTCTAAAATCATAAGTGGTATATTTTATAGTATTCCAATCGTAATCAACACCATCTTCATAGTATTTTTTCTTGCTCATTTTTGCTCCTTATTCACGAATTTTACCTGACCACGGATCATATTCTAACATATCCACAGGCAATATAAAGTTATCAAACATTTCTTTTAAACACAACTCACATATATCAAATCTATATGCCATACAATCGAACAAGATAGGAGAGTGATAACCTCCCCTTGCTGTAGCGTCTACCAGCCCATAGAAAGGAACTTTATCAGGCCTAGAATGCTCAAGAGCATCAGGAGGACAGCTTTCCTTACCACACTGATTACACAATCGTATCTCTTTAACTTCTCCTGTCTCAGGATTCCAATAGTCATCTTCTCCATTCTTAACAGTTGCTACGTAAGGTAGATCTCTATACTCTCTATTAAAATCTAAACCACAACCCACCAAGTAATCAGAGGATTCAGTTTTTAATCCTACAAACTTAACATTTACTTTATGAACTTTTGGGCAAGTTCTCTCTATCATCACTGCGCACTGAACATCCTTTGGATTATAAGCCGACACAGTTTTAACGACTGTGTTAAGAGTTAATCCAGAATCATATATATCATCAACTATCAAAACATGAGCGCCAGGCCAAGCATCATAATTAACTTGATCAAAAAGTAAAGATACCGTTTCACTACGCTCAATACCACTATAGCTCTTAGATGTAACATAATGGACATAAAACTTCTTCAAACAACCTAACCATGCATTAGAGAAAATAAAATCAGAGATCTTCCTGCCACCCTCTAAAACTACTATCACATGAACTTTATCAACATGTTTGTAGTATTCTTTTATCTCATGAGCCATGATACAAGATGCTCTATCGACATCTATGTTGGTGAATAATATTTTTTTGATAAAATTTAATCGCTTCATTCGTCCTCGTCTTCTTCAATATTATCTTCTCTTTCTTTATATTCCTCAGCGGTGTCGATTACATCTTTCCACTGTTCGTCTCTTTCCTCAGGCAAACCAGCAAAACTTATTTCAGAAAGAATAGCTCCAAAGATCTCGAACACAGTAAAATCTCTTTGCCCTTCCACAAGAACAGTCTCTCCATCTTCTTTTCTCAAAATGAAAGCTTTATCAAGCTTAATAGGTAGATGTTTCATTCTATAAATAGGAGTGAACTCAATAGCGTAACTTGTGTGTGTAAGAAGTTCCTCTCCTTTTTCATATATTTCATCTTCTTGTGGTTCAAACTTGCCCCAAGCGTGAACATCTATATAAATAGTGATCTCAGTTACTTCATCCTCATCAGGCTCTTTTAATTTTCCTAACTTTCCCAAAAAGCTATCTTGACCTTCCTCTCCTTTGAATTTCTCATAGAAATCTTTGTAGTTAAATTGTTCTGCAACCCAAGTAAATTCTATGTAGTCCATCTCTTCTCTACTCTCAGGCATACATTCTTTTTTAACTTCATCAAGATATGGACGAAGTTCATGATTTCCTAAATGAGATCCAAAAACTATATTCATGATTTCTTCATCTACTGCTACTATAGCGAACAAATCTTCTAAAGTTATTTCGCTATCAATATGTATTTCCTCATTTAAGTAAGGGATGATACTTTTCACTTTTGTCATGACATATTCATCAGCTTTAGGGCTATAATTATTTTCATAATATATCCCATTTTTTCTAATATAGATCATTTTGACTTTTCACTTTCTTTGATTCTACTCTCAGCAATACTACAATACTCAGGACTTAAGTCTATTCCTAAATACTGTCTATCTAATAGCTTAGCAGCCAAACATGATTGCCCGCTGCCACAAAATGGGTCTAAAACAATTCCATCTTTAGGAGATAACAATTGTACCAATTCCATAATCACTTTCAAAGGAAAAACAGCAGGATGATCAATATTCTTAGTATTTGCAACAGAAGTCTCTATAACATCTCTCTTTAGCTTCTTGCCATGCATCTTTATAATAGTGAATCCCTGCTTCTCTATTTGGTTGTTACGGCCTCCTGCTTGCCCTCCAAAGGCTTTCTTATGTATGCCCCTGATCTTCATACGAAAATCAGTTATCTTGCCTGAGAGAAGTTCTCTGCGAGCCATCCATATAGCATGCTTCGCCTCGCCTTTTTCGAAGTCTGATAAATCTGACTGATCTATTAACTCTTTATACTTCCATCCCTTCTTGCCAGTGATCTTCTTAGTGGGAACTTGCTCATCTAAAAAAGAATTTCTGTCATAATAATAGTTATCACTTCTAACAAAATGAAAAAACGGTTCTGTAGAACTGATTAGTCTTTTATTGTATTGCCTCGGTGTAGGATTAGACTTGACCCAAGTTATCTCATTAATAAGTTTTAGTGGAGGAGAATAACGATCTTTCATCTTAATTGCAAAACGGTAAGGCAAAAGTTGAAGATCTTTTTTATAATATATATCTCCCACGTTAAAAACAATGCTACCCGTCCTTTTGCATATCCTTAGACATTCTGAAAAGACACCATCCAATCTGTCAAAGTAATCGTTGATATGATTCTCATTTCCTATCTCAAGATCTTTGTCTTCTGAATAATCCCTTTGATTATAATAGGGAGGAGATGTTATGATAAGATCAACACTCTCTGTTTCTAATTTCTTAAGTTCTGTTTGTGAATTGCCACATATAATTTTATTCATTATAAATCCAAAATTTCAAATCTATTTTCTATTGCTTCTGGCTCTTCTCTGAATATCCCTATTGCTTCTGAGCTAATGCTAGTCCTGTTAGAATATAAGTCACAACATTGCGTACAACAATATTTTGGCTCAGCGATGGAATGCCAATACCTCATAACTTTTCCACAGTATCTACAATTACTTTCTAAGCTCATAAATCCAAATTCTCATATCTTAAAATTTGATTAGAGTATCTTTCCAGCATAGATTCCATAGCAACAAATTCTTCATGAACTTCTTTTTTTGTCGTTCTCATTTCTTGTCTAAGAGATGATATGGCTTTTCTTAATCTCGTCTTTTCTTCTTTAAGATTGTTTATATCTTTCATAAGCTGACCAGCTTCTTTTTGAGCAGCTTGCATCAAACGATCAGTCATCCATATTCTAACTTCTTCTCTGATTATTTTTTCTTGCTCATCGGTCACTATTTTATCTACTTGTCTTTTCGTAGTCCACGATGAACCAGAAGAGGTAGTCGCAGCATTCCATGCATCAATATGAATGGCTTGGTTTCCTGTAGTGGCGGTGTCAGTCACTCTATACATGCCTATTACTCTTTTTCTTCAAAATATAAAATATCAAATCTGTCATATTCATTTTGCAATGCGTTTAAATCCTTTTGAGATACTTCTAACTTTCTTCTTAATACTTTTTTTTCTTGCCCCATTGTTATACATCTTTTTTCCAATACATCGTTTCTCTTTCTAAATTCCCCAAGCTTGGTTTTTAACTTGAGAATCTTATTCCTCAATTTTTGATTCCTGATCTTCTCAGTATCTCCCAAAAAATCGACAACAATGTTGCCAAGATCTTTGACATCTTCCTCGGGGATTATTTTATTTTTCTCTTTTGACATAATCTCTTGGTCAAATTGATCTATTACCGATGATAACTGTTCGATAGTTGTCAGTTTTTTCGCCATTTTGTAATCCATTTCTCTTTATAGTGGGAGCAATCGTGATTCTTATTTAGTTGTGCTTGACCTCTGAGTCTCAGCTTAGAACCGTCAATTACCTCAAAACAAGATTCATGTTGACATAAAGCCATCGGCATTCTCCATTTCCACTCAGACCATTTAGCCCCAACAGGCCCGCATCTGCCAAAATGATCAGAATAGTAATGCTCTCTTTTCTTCTTTAAAAGTCTGCAATCATAACAATAAACTTGTTTGGACATAAAAAACCCTATAACGTATTTCTACATTATAGGGTTTTGACTTTCACTTTCAAATGTTTTTATCAAAACATCTTACTTCTTTTTATCGACAGGCTTACCATCCTTAGGAACTGCATCCTTAGGAGCATCGGTACACTTCTTATCAGCACATTTCTTATCGTCACACTTCGGAGCATCAGCCTTAGCTACAGGTGCAACATCATCCTCTGCATCCTTATTCCTTTTTGACCAAAAGAAACAACCGACAATAACAACCAAAGCGATGGCGATAAATACGCCAATACTAGTTCCCTGATCGTCTGTGATAATAGGCTTCACGGCCACAGGAGCTTTGACTGACTTAACTACAGTCACTTTAGCCTTGGCTATTGCCGCAGCAGCTTCGGCTTTTACCACCGCTGCTACCCTGGCTTTTTCTACTTCTACCTTTGCTATCAAAGCTTTAGCTGCTTTAGCATTAGCCTCTTCATCTGCTTTAGCCTTAGCTACTGCTTCTGCCTTGACCTTAGCTACTGCAATCGCTTTAGCCTTAGCTGCTTCATCGACCACAGGCTTTGCCACGACCTTAACCTCAGGTGTTGCAACTACAGCCTTAACTTCGGTCTTTACCTCAGCCTTTACGACAGGCTCTGCTACTGCGACACACACGAGTGCCGATACTACTAACAACATAATCATAAACTTCTTCATTTTGCGTCTCCTAATAAGACATTAAAAAACATTAACTTTTTATTTTAAAACCATTTTTCATAAAGACTATTGTAAGTTCCATCCTCACGCAGTTTATACAATGCAACGTCAACAGCCCTTTTTAAATCACTTCCCAAAGGAAATGCATAACCATAATACTGCTCATCAAACATGCCGCCTACCATTTCTACTTTATCTATATTCTCTTTTACATAATTACGAAGAACAGGATAATCGTAGACAACAGCATCACCACGTTCAAGTAATAGATCATCACAAGCATCAGGAACACTTGATACTGTGCTAACCTTAGATGCTCCTAATTGTTTAACATAATCTACACTCGTAGTCCCCTTTTGTGTCAAAACTATTTTCCCTTTAAGATCCTCAGGGTTTTGAATATCTCCCGAAATTATTTCTGTCGTATAGTCGGCTGATAGTATAGCCGTAAAGTTACAATAGAAAATACCACCACAAAAGATCAATATAATAGTTGCCACTCTCCCAAGAGTTTTTTTAGGGGTCTGATCTCCATAACCAACCGTGGAAGAAGAAACAACACTATAGAATGTCGCATCAAATATGCCAGGAAAATAGTTTCCATCGATTCCGTTAAAACCTTTAAACTTAGCTATCAGCCAAAAGAAGTGAGCAGAGATTAGTATAAAAACACCAAAGATTGCGACAGGGCCGCACAAGGCATTATATAGAACACTCAATCTATAGAATATATTCTCAAAAAATCCTCTCTTATTTTCACTCTTTAAAACCATTATGCCAAGACCCGAATTTACAGTGGGAGCAGAAAACTCAGCCCATTCCATTCGGTCAGATCTAATAGTAATTCCTGAACAAGCTACGTCAGCATTACCCATCTTTATATTTTTTTCTAACTCAGACCAAGCTACAGTCACAAATTCCCAATCTTTAACAAGCCCCAGAGCCACAAGTTCTTGACCTATCTCATTCCATAAATCTATTTCAAAACCTGATATAGTAGCAGGAGTATATCTATCTTCTGCCTCTTCTATAATAACCAAAGGTTTCATGTCTGCTACATATACTTTAAGATGTCTATCTTCAGCATATGCAAACTGACATACTGCAATCAAAATTATTAGTATTATTAGCTTCTTCATTTTCTTTTCCCTCTTAATTTAAAACTTCCTGCCAGGTATTAACTGACAGGAAGTTTGATACACCCCAAGCCTAACCTTTAGACTTTGCCATCAATTTAGCTACTTCGTCATCAACCGCACCATCACCAGTTGAGCCAAACTCTGCTTCCATAGATGAGAGATCATCGGTAGGAGCCATTTCTTCGTACGCCTCGGCTTCGCACTCTGTAGACTCTACATCACTCTGCAACTTATCAAGCTCTGCAAAACAACTATCAGAATCAAGACCCTGTGTTGACTTTGCGAACTGTTTCCTTGCTTCTGCCATCTGCTTACGAACTGCCAACTGAGCATGGTTGCTCTCTGCCTGACTAACCTTATTGTTATGAGCTTGCCACTGACTCTTCATCTTAGCCAGCATAGCTTCATCCTGAGTGATAATCTTCTTGAGGTTATCTGCTCTTGACTGAGCCTGTGCCTTGTTGGTGATGCAAGTGCGAACCTTATCTTCTTGCTGTGTTTCAGCAGCCTTCTTAGAAAGATTAGTCCACTTCTTAACATCATTCAACTCAGTGTCCAACTTACGTTGGTTCTGCTTGATCTGTGATGAATATTTAGCGATATTACTTTGAATACCTGCTAACGTCTTTTTAGAATCTTCGATGGCAAACTTACCATCACGGATAGGATCAGACATCTTCTCTGCTGCCTTATCCTTATTCTCACGAACCTTATTTTTTAACGCTTTCCAAAAACTTGGCATTTCAAATTCTCCTACTATTAATTTATTGTTTTTATTTACAGATTCTCAACAAGACTTACATCGAATAAATTCTTCGCTGTAAGAAGAGCTGCATTCAAACTTGTCATAGCTGAAAGAAGCTCACTCTCTGAGATATCTCCGACAGGCAAACTGTCTATCAAAACGACAGGCCACGATGATCTTTCATCACCTTCTCCATCGATGTCTGTCAAGACACTAAAGGCATAAGGAAGGGTTTGAGAATTCATGTCCAACATACCAAGGAAGAAATCTTCCTGCATCTCTGGGCTAATCCTCTCTGTCATCGATCCCCACGTTGCGATCTCACAACTAATCGTAAGATTTGTATCATCCATCATGATAACACATGGGAAAGGTGATGTTTCACTTCCCACATGAACCATAACGTTATTCTCATTAAGCTGAGCCTTATAACCCTGAGCTTCAAGAATACGTTCTACGTCTGCTAAAATCTGAACATCATTCATTACTTGTCTCCTAAAAACTTATTAACAATTATTTACTTCAACAATTTAATATCATTGAGATTGACCATACACCCTTGAAGCAAAACTATAAAACTACTTTCCTGATCAATATCAACACCATTTGTTTCTTCAACTTCTACATCACCATCGTAATCTTCTTCTGACTCTTCCGTGTTAGACCATTCCTCAACGTTGTTAAACTCAAAAATAATCATTTCGGGATTTTCAATATCTGACTGTGTAACATATTCCACTACGGTAGCAAAAGATCTATCACCACCTTCACGGCACTCTCCATACTCCGAACCCTCGGTAGAAAAAACTACCGCACCTTCATCCTCTTCGATAGTAGAAGAAAAAGGAAGCTCTGCAAGATCAAAGTCATCTTTATCATCAGGTTGTTCAAAAATCCAATGAAGATCATTGTTTAAAAGATCCTGACGATTACCCTCTGTAAAATTATCAGGCATGTAGCAAACTTTTACATCCACTTCTGCTCCAGTAGATTTTACTATTACATACCATAAGAAATCCTTCAAAGATATGTCAATCAGTAACCAACTTGATGAACTATTCTGAGCAGTAATAATTCTTTTCCTTGTAACTTCAAAGTCTGCTCCATGGTCAAGATTTTCACAACCATTATCCATTAAGAAGGAAATAGTCTGCTCGTCCGACAACTGAATGAGATCACCAATTTTGGTATTTTCCCAATAAGACATTTTCTCTTTATTAACTGTAAACATTCATATACTCCATAATCTTTAGAAAGGGAAGCAGAAAATTAATCCCACTTCCCTTATTCTAAAGGAGACTCTTAACCATTATTTTTCTTTTTGTTAACGATCACAAAACCAGTTACAACAATCGCAATGATAGCAACTGTTGCTATAAGACCAGCATAGCTACGTTCCCTAACAACGACTCTTCGAGGCTGAACTACAATAGGCCTAGCCGCAACAACAGGATCGTAATGATAATGATTCTGCTTCATGAGAGCATTATACATTATAGCATCCGAAAAAGCATCATATATCATCCAAGCACCAAGACTGTTTTGATAACGATATCCACCATTATGATAAACTACGCTATAACTTCTGCCACCGACACTATAATTTGATGGTATATGCGAAGGTCTTACTGAAGGTCTTGTAGCATATGTTGATTTATACTTTGTAGAATTCTTTGATTTGAATGACTTCATAGCATCTGCCTTACTACTGAAAGCAGTACCGTTCTTCTTAGCAGTCTCAAATGATTTTTGCTGAGCCGCTGTCCTCTTTACAGGTTTTGTAGATCTTGCAGTTGATTTGCTGCTTTTCTTTTTGTTGCCCCAAGCAGTTCCCTTTTTTACAGGAGCAGCTTTGGTTTTTGAGGTATCTTTATTTGTTCCCCAACTTTTCTTTGCAGGAGCTTTCTTTGGAGCAGATCTCTTTGGAGCAGACCTCGTTGTAGACCTGCTTCTGCTACTCTTTGCCATTACATCAGTAATAGTGGCAAGTCCGAATGCCAATGTTACTAACAACACCATGATCATCTTCTTGTAATTCTTCATTCTTTCGTCTCCTATTAGACATTAATAAAATACAACATTAATTTTGAAGTGGAATTATACTATTTTCTATTACCACTTTCAACTAAAAAATATAAAATTTTTAAATGCTTATAGGATAAAGACTTAAAATAACAGACTATTATGATCTATTTTGTAATTTAATCTACTTTCACTTTTTTGGTGGCTTATATGTGCCTCGAGTGAGTTGTTTGCTACTAATCACAGGCAGAACAACGGCAATCATAATGTGGCATTACATTTTATCCTCAGGAGAGTTGGGTTTCTTTCTATGTTCCCCCTTTGTATAATCGTCAAAATACTGCTGATCACTTTTGTTTAGGGGAATTCCCAAGAACATAGACCTGAATATACAGTCAGTTCTTTTCTTTATTTGCTCCGTCTGTCCTGCAAGGAAATCTTCATCATAAGTTGGTCTCCCTGTGTCTTCCATACTTTAGGATTCACATATTCTTTAACTTATCCTTTAAGATTCTTCACTCTCTTCATAATCTAAACAAAATTTAATACTTTTTAAATCTGAATCATCAAAAGCACAGTCATTATCTATCTCAAAATCAGAGACATACTCAGGAAGAACGTCAACCAACTCTTCTTCTGTCTCCTCAGGAGGAGTCCAAAAAGTGTTCTGTCTCTTACGTTGCTTGCCCCTAGCCTTCTCTCTATCTGTGATTCTCATATCATCAAAAGTAAAACCACAATCTTTAATAGTTTCCAATGCTCTTGTGATAGTTATAGAGATTGTGCATAATCTCCTGTTTAACTTATCACCTATCTCCTGCATTGTCATACCATCGTAATAATACATTCTGAGAATATCAACATAACGCTCATTCAGCTTACCTAATCTTTCCAAGACACGCCCTGCTTCTTCCTTGTTGTCAACTTGCTCATAGTCTGATGAGCCATCTTCATCAAATAAATGATCCTCAAAGTAGTCATGCTTGCGATTATCCTGGAACGCATTGTGAAGATAATCCTCATGTCTATTGGTTTTTTCCTTGAAATGTCCTGTAGAGTCTCTATGCCTCATAAAAGAATATCCTCTTTGAGTTCTAATATATTGAATCATATCGTAGTAGGCTCTTTTCCTGACAAACTTTATATCTGAAACTCTTTGGACATCACCTATTAACCATACAGCATTGACTAACTCATCAACTTCATACATAGGAAATTTCTTATGCATAGCCCATGCTGCAGCATAGAGATTCTTCTCTATCTGCTTAAACTTAAAATTAACAGGTTTTATTCTTTTCTCAGCAAGTCTTCCCATTATTCTATCTTCCCAATCTTTGAATAGTAATATAAAACTCCCCAACCCTTAGCTCCAACCTTTTTGTCAGAAGCTAACAGTTCCTTAATCTGATCTACATTATACAAGAAGACCTCGATATCTTCAACATCTTCCTGATACTCTTTACTAAGTTTTCCTTCTGCCTCTACAAAGAACATAACTACTGACTCATCTGACATACCAGCAGAAGAAACTATGTTATTACTTTTCTCTACAATCTTAACGAGATCTAAACCTGTCTCTTCTTTC